>Ga0255100_1000137_pt1 | contig 35211 bp, 28 predicted proteins | sample Colum_Colum_RepB_2_FD_188449 | JGI IMG/M metagenome (GOLD analysis project Ga0255100, IMG submission 188449) | Freshwater microbial communities from Columbia River, Oregon, United States - Colum_Colum_RepB_8d | ecosystem: Environmental > Aquatic > Freshwater > River | place: USA: Oregon...
TTCCTGGCCTTCGCTCAAGTAGCTGCTGACCTTGTCAACACGCTCATTGGATATCTGGGAAATATGTACCAGACCATCCTTGCCCGGAATGATGGTAACAAATGCACCAAAGTCCACGATCTTGGATACCTTGCCGCGATAGGTCTTGCCAATTTCGGCTTCAGCCGTGATGGCTTGCACACGCAGTATGGCGGCATCGCGCGAATCTGCATCTTCGCCATAAATCCTGACATTGCCGTCGTCGTCGATGTCGATAGACGCACCGGTTTCTTCAGTAATCGAGCGGATGGTAGCGCCACCCTTGCCGATCACTTCGCGGATCTTGTCGACATGGATTTTCAACGTCGCCATGCTCGGTGCATTTTCCGAAATAGTGTCACGCGGCAGTGCCAGTACTTTATTCATTTCACCAAGTATATGCAGACGGGCACTGTGTGCCTGCTGCAGCGCTTTTTCCATGATTTCTTCGGTAATGCCCTGAATCTTGATATCCATCTGCAGTGCAGTAACACCGTTGGCTGAACCGGCGACTTTGAAATCCATGTCGCCGAGATGATCTTCGTCGCCCAGGATGTCAGTCAGCACGGCGAAGCCGTTGTCTTCCTTGATAAGCCCCATTGCTACACCGGCAACCGGCGCCTTCAGCGGTACACCGGCATCCATCAGCGCCAGCGACGAGCCGCACACGCTGGCCATCGAGCTGGAACCGTTGGACTCGGTAATTTCCGAAACCACGCGGATCGCGTAGGGGAATTTTTCGTCGCCTGGCAGTACTGCAGACACACCACGGCGTGCCAGACGGCCGTGACCAACTTCGCGACGCTTGGGACCAGCCATGCGACCGGTTTCGCCGACGCTGAACGGAGGGAAGTTATAGTGGAACATGAAGCTGTCTTTCTTCACACCAGACAAGTCTTCGATCACCTGAGCATCGCGCAGCGCGCCGAGAGTGACCACTACAAGAGCCTGGGTTTCACCGCGCGTAAACAAGGCGGAGCCGTGGGTGCGACCAAGCACACCAACCTGCACATTTATCGGACGTACTGTGTGATTGTCGCGGCCATCAATGCGCGGCTTTCCTTCGATGATGCGGCCACGCACGAGCTTCTTCTCGAGCGAACCGAACACGTTTTGCACTTCGCCTGCGGCAACGGTATCGCTGCTGAGGCGGGCAACGGCTTCGGCTTGCAATTGCGCCACACGGTCCTGACGCGCCATCTTGTCGGAAATCTGATAAGCAGCCCCGAGATCGGCCTTGAAGGCATCGGCGACAGCAGCAATCAGTGCTTCGTTCTTCGCTGCTGAAGCCCAATCCCAAGCGGGCTTGCCGGCCATTGCCTTGAATTCATTGATGGCGTTGATTACCACCTGCATTTCCACATGGGCGAACAACACAGCGCCCAGCATCAGGTCTTCACTGAGTTCTTTCGCTTCTGATTCCACCATCAGCACTGCGCTTTGAGTACCACCCACCACCATGTCGAGATCGGAGGTAGCCAGCTTGCTGTTGCGTGGATTGAGGATATAACCATCAGTATCGTTGTAACCGACACGGGCGGCGCCCAACGGACCGGCGAATGGGATGCCAGAGATGGACAGAGCGGCGGAAGCGCCGATCATTGCCGCTATATCCGAGTCAACATCTTTGTCCGCGGACAATACAGTTGTAACCACCTGCACTTCATTGAGGAAGCCTTTCGGGAACAGCGGGCGGATCGGGCGGTCAATCAAGCGCGAGGTCAGGGTTTCTTTTTCGGTAGGACGGCCTTCGCGTTTGAAGAAGCCTCCGGGGATTTTGCCAATTGCGTACGTTTTTTCCTGGTAGTCCACGGTCAGCGGAAAGAACCCGGCGTCGGGAGCGGCCTTGCGTTTGCCGACCACTGTGGCCAGCACTTGGGTATTGCCGATGGTTACCAGAACGGCGCCAGTGGCCTGACGAGCGATACGACCCGTTTCCAGCACGACTGTATCGTTGCCGTAGACGAATTCTTTCCTGATGGGATTAAGCATGTGTCTTTTTCCTGAGCGTATGAGCCTGGCCAGCCCCATGCTGGCCAGGAGGGAGGGTATATTGCGATTAGCGACGCAGCCCGAGGCGCTGGATGAGTCCGTTGTAACGGACAGAATCTTTGCGTTTCAGGTAGTCCAGCAACTTGCGACGGGTGTTGACCATCCGAATCAGACCACGACGTGAGTGGTGATCATGCTCGTGGCTTTTGAAGTGGTCTTGCAGTTGATTGATGTTGCCGGTCAATAGGGCTACCTGCACTTCGGGTGAACCGGTGTCACCTTCTGCGAGGGCGTATTCGCGAACGATTTCTGCTTTCTGATCAGCTGATAAGGCCATGATTTTTCTCCAAAAATATGCCGTTGAATGATAAAGTCCCTGTCCACCCAGTATGACCACGCATATTGATAGTCATCTGGTTTGTCCTTGCCCCCGCTAAACGGGCCGACTATGGTATCACAAGCCCCTGACGCGGCGAATCTTCAGAAACCGCCCACAACCAGTTGCACCGGTTGACCCTGCGAAGAACCTATGACCACCCTGCTGATTGTACTTTTCGTCATTACCTACCTGGCCATTGCACTCGAGCACATGCTGCATATCAACAAGTCGGCGTCGGCACTGCTGGGGGCAGGGCTGCTGTGGACCATTTATGCTGTCACTGCAACAGATCCGGCTTTGGTCAGCGAGGAGCTCGGGCATACCGTAGCTGAAACAGCCCAGATCATCTTTTTCTTGATAGGGGCCATGACGATCGTCGAGGTTGTCGATGCCCACAACGGCTTTGATGTGGTGACAGCGAGAGTTCAGACAAAAAGCCTGGCCGGCCTGCTTTGCCTCATTGCATCCATTACGTTCTTCCTTAGCGCCATCCTCGACAACCTGACCACTACCATTGTTATGGTTTCCCTCGTGAGGAAATTGCTTAAGGAACATGAAGAACGTCTTTTCTTCGCAGGCATGATCGTCATTGCCGCCAACGCAGGAGGAGCGTGGTCGCCGATTGGTGACGTTACCACCACCATGCTCTGGATTGGCGGTCAGATTACGGCGATACAGATCATCAAGACGCTGTTCATTCCTTCACTGGTCAGTCTCCTCATCCCGCTGGCCATCACCGGCTGGCTGTTACGGGGCAGAAAGGTCATCTCGCCCGGCGGCATGTACGCGAGTGACGCCAAGACAACCTCACTTGAACGCAACACCATGTTCTTTCTTGGCCTAGGCGTACTGACGGCAGTGCCCGCCTTCAAGACTGCCACCCATCTCCCCCCTTTCATGGGAGTGCTGCTTGGTCTTGGCCTGGTCTGGCTGGTCGGCGACTTATTGCACAAAAACAAGACTGCCAGCGACAAACTCCATTTCAACCTGGCTCGCGCACTGTCGCGGATCGATCTGGCGTCAATCGTGTTTTTCATCGGAATCTTGCTGGCGGTCGCAACACTGCAACACAGCCATGTACTGGCGGCGGCAGCCGGATGGCTGGACCAAACCATCGGCAGGCTTGATGTGATCGTGGTATTGATAGGACTCTTGAGTGCAGTCGTGGACAACGTGCCATTGGTTGCAGCGTCGATTGGCATGTACAGCCTTGAGCAATACCCGGCCGACAGTTTGCTGTGGGAATTCCTTGCTTACTGCGCTGGCACCGGCGGTTCAATTCTTATCATAGGATCGGCTGCCGGGGTGGCAGCTATGGGAATGGAGCAGATAGGCTTTAACTGGTACATGAAGAAGATAAGCCTGCTCGCCCTCATTGGTTACCTTGCAGGAGCAGCAGTCTATATATTCAACTTCAGCGGCTGATGTAATTCCGCTGTTTTGCCGCAAATGCTCATGGTTCCAGCACGCTGCGTACGGGCAAGGAAACAGTTTGGGTCGTGCCATTGTCAAAGTGCAGCATCAACTCAACCGCATCTCCGGCCCGCAACGCCTGCACAGGCGCTTCCAGCATCATGTGTATAGCGCCTTCCTGCAGTATTACTGCTCCAGCTGCCGGGATGATTAGAGTGTCCATACCCATCATGTGCAAAAGGCCATTGTGATTCATGGTGTTGTGCAAAGTGATCCTGTTGGCTGCCGGCGAGGTAACCGTCTTCAGCAACAATGGCTCACTGCCGGTGTTGCGCATTGTCATATAAGCTGCAGTTGATGTAGCCCCAGGGATCAACTCTCGCACGTGGCCGTCTTCGATATACAACTCCGCAATTGCGTGGCCTGTGGTTGCCATCAGCAGGACCGCAATCATTATTTCCATACTGGCTTTCATTATAAATTTCACGTTAATCACGCACTGCCTGTGCAGTAGGTGCATTGGCTGTTGTGGACACCACTATGGCAGGAGTGCCGGAAATATCGATGTTTCCGCGCAGGCGGTACCCGCCCACCGCATCACGCATGGTCTTGTATATCCAGCGTCCCTCTTCATCGGTGCGAGCACGGATCAGGAAAGTGGCCTCACTTGCCTGTAATTGCTGGGCAATCTCGGCTAGTTCCGTCATCATTTCCAGGCTCTGCGCCTTGAGCTCACCAGCATCAAGTTCATGAACCTGCACTCGGTTCTGTCTTGCCTGCGCCAGTCTGGCTCTGGCAACCGCCAGTTCGGGCCGCTCCGGGTTGAGACGGGTCGCGCGACCAAGCAGACCGTCAGCCTCTTCGAATTCGCCTTGGCTTATTGCCGACTCTGCAAGGGAGATGTACCGCACAGCAATTTCCTGGATACCTCCCACTGCAACTGCATTGCCTGGATCGAGTTGCAGCACCTGCTGGTAAATTTCATATGCATTGTTGCCAACCGGCAGCATTAGCCTGTTGTCATCGTAGGCAGTCTTAGCGTCATAAAGCATGTCCGCCAATATGCGGGCGCGGCGAAATTCGTCATCGTTGATGATGACGGGTTGCGGCTCCGGCGCAGGCAATGGTTTTGCGGGATACGTCGTGACGACGGGCGGCGTCTTGCAAGCAGCTAGGCATAGCAATAGGACGAGAGCCGCTGATCTTTTGAATGAAATGCTCATACCATCCCTCTGAAAGGTAAATAATCCAGCCAATCCCCTTCTTTGACTACGGCCCCCACCGGCACCACTGCAAGCCCGTCGGCCCATGATAGCGAAGTAAGGACGCTCGAACTCTGGTCGGCAAACAATTGCATAACCGGAAAACCATCTTCACCGCGCAGCAAGCGCACCCGCAGATATTCCTGGCGGGTGCCAGGTTCAGTAATCGCAAAATCTGCCCTTGCCTTGAGCGGGTGCAACAAATGTTGTGCTGCACCCTGTCGCTTGAGCAAGAAAGGCCGCACCAGGATCAAGAACGTGATGAATACCGCCACAGGATTGCCCGGCAGACCAAAGAACGGTACAGCACCGATGTGTCCGAACGAAAACGGCTTGCCCGGCTTGATCGCCAGCTTCCATAAAGAAAGGCTTCCCAAAACTACCAATGCCTGTTTGACGTGATCGGCATCACCGACAGATACACCGCCTGTCGTGATAACGCAGTCAGCTTTACCGGCGGCCTCGCGCAGCGCTTCGACAGTCGCCTCACGATCATCGCCAATAATTCCCAGGCGAATCACATTCATGCCCAGCTGCTTCAAGAGTCCGGCCAAAGTGTGGCTATTGGAATCGTAAAGCTGCCCCGTCTTCAATGGCCGTCCTTGCGGGACTACCTCGTCGCCGGTATTTATCAATGCGACCGTTAGGGGCTTGAATACTTCTACACTGACGGCGCCGAGCGAACCCAGTAATCCGAGGTCCTGTGGTGCCAACCGGTGCCCGCGGGCCAATACTTTGCTGCCTCCGGCAATGTCATGTCCAGCCAAGCGAATGTTCTCACCTCGACGGGGAGCCTGCAGGATATGTACCTGTGCTCCTTCGCGCCGCGTGTTTTCCTGCATCACCACTGCATCGCACCCCTCAGGCAACAGCGCACCGGTAAAAATACGAGCCGCCGTGCCGCTCTGTATTGTGGTACCGGGGTGTCCGGCAGCTATTGTCTGCACCACGTGTAACGTGCTGCCTTCAATCTGGCAGTCTGCAGAACGCACAGCATAGCCATCCATTGCCGAATTATCGAAAGCCGGCACTGCCAGCGTGGCAACTACATCGCGCGCCAGCACACGGCCCAAGCCAGCGGCAAGAGCGACGTCTTCACAAGGAGGAGTGGGGTAACCCTGCGCCAGCAGATGGGCCAGGGCCTCCTCCACCGGAGTCAATTGGGTGGGCATCAGGAAAGGGCTCTGCTCTATAATGGGACGCATTGTACCGAAGTCCTCCCTCCTACGAAGTGGCCGTGTCGCTTACCGTTCTGCTCCTCATACCAGCCATCTGCTTCGTTGGCGGCTTCTTTTCGACGCTCGCCGGACTCGGGGGCGGGCTTTTCACGCTGGCCAGCACCTCGCTACTGCTGCCCGTGTCAGTCGTGGTGCCACTCAACGGTGTTCTGATACTCGCCGGTCAGATAACCCGCGTGGCGCAGTTCTACCGCCACATCAATTGGGAGATTACGCGGCCATTTATTCCTGGCGCGATGATTGGCGCTGCACTTGGCTCTTACGTCTATTTCGAATTACCGGAGGTGTTGATCGCCTTCATCCTGGGATGCGTGCTGTTGTGGTTCTGCTGGATTCCGCCATCGCAGGCCGTACGTAACCTTGCGGCAAAAATTCCGTACCCATTCTTCTGGGTCGGTCTGGTCCACACATTCCTGTCGACAATCTCCGGTGCTGGGGTGCTGTTTCAATCGGTGATGGTCAACTCAAAACTGCCAAAAGAAGGCATAGTCGCCACAATCGCCGGCACACTGCTGTTCATGGCCCTTTTTAAATCAATCGGGTATCTATTGGCTGGCTTTGACTACACTCCCTATGTCAGCGTTATCGCGCTCAGCTGGGTCATGGGTATCAGCGGAACAATGATCGGCAAAATGTGCCTCGACGTACTATCCGATATCTGGTTCAGATTGCTGATCAAAGTCGTGATCAGTCTTTTCTCGTTGCGACTTTTCTGGACGGTCGGCGCCCATTTGTGGACCGTATGAGGGTTTGCCTCGTGGTCGCACCTTCATCTGCTGCGTCGTCAAAACCCGCACGCTTTTCCGTTGGCTCGGGTGGCTGCGCTGGTGACATTCCGTAGAGCTGTTTGATCAGAGCGGTTACAGCAGTGTTACGTGGCCGGGCTTTGATGCCGAAAGTTTCAAACAGTTTCTGGCCGTTGAGTACTGAGTTGGCAATGTAGGGCAGTTGCACCGGCCGCTTGGTGAACTGTAGGTGTGGCAACATTGCTGCCAGCGCCTGATCGTACGTGGCAGCTTCATGCAGCACCTGCTCCACAAACGCTTCCTGGCTCAGCGGTTGCTGCGCCACATAGTGGTAGGTGCCCCACACATCAGCAGCGCAATCAATCTGTCGCGCCACTGCCAACAGCACGCGTGCCACATCAGCAGCAGGGGTCGGGCTGAAACGGTGGTTGAGCATGTCAAGCTTGCCGAGCTGCTCCTTGCATTGGGCAATATGACGCTGGAAGAAAGCCGGATGCTGCGGGCTGAACACCCAATCGGTGCGCAGAATGAAATGATTAGGCAACGCCGCACGGATCGCACGCTCGCCATACCATTTGCTGCGGCCGTAGCGACAAACGGGGTTGGCAGCATCGTCTTCGATGTAAGGATGCAACTTGAGTCCGTCAAACACGAAACTGCTGGAGTGCTGGATCAACGGCAGATTAAGGTGGGCACACACTTCGGCCAACACTGCCGGCACCAGCGAATTCTGTTCATCGCACAGCCTGGCAGCATTGACATCGCGTTCCGACAATTCGAGATTGCTGTAACTCGCCACATTGATCACCAACGTAGGCGCGAACTGGCTCACCGCCTTCGCGACATCCATTTTTTGCAGCAAGTCGATCGTGCCCGTATCGAGCACCTTGTAGGAAACTCGTGCTTCTGTTCTTGCGCCTGGAGGGATCTGCGCTGACGCCCCGGCCAACAGCGTTTGCAGAGCCTGACCAGTCAGACTGTCGCCTCCGACGATAAGCAGTTTCACTATCCCTTATCTCCCTTGGCACCAGGCATCTCTGGGATCAGGCAGGGAACTATTCCCTAGAACGGAATGTCGTCGTCGAAACTGCTAACCTCTGGTGCAGGCTGTGGTGCCGGCTGACGCTGAACACCCTGGCGGGGAGCACCAGCGCCACCTTGAGCACCACCTTGATAGCTCCCACGACCGCCTTCGGAATCGCCCATCGGACGACTCTCATTGCGGCCTTCACCACGACCATCCAGCATCTGCATCTCGCTGGCGATGATCTCGGTTGCGTAGTGCTTTTGGCCATCCTTGTCCCATGAGCGTGTCTGGAGCCTGCCTTCAATGTAGAGCTTGGAACCTTTCTTCACATACTCGGCGACAATTTCGGCGAGTCGCTGATAGAAAACCACACGATGCCACTCGGTTTTCTCCTGTTGCTCGCCGGAGTTTTTGTCTTTCCACGATTCCGAGGTGGCGATGCTGAGATTGGTGACCGCGCCGCCATTGGGCATATAGCGGGTTTCCGGATCCTGTCCGACGTTGCCCACGAGGATGACTTTGTTGATGCCCCTGCTTGCCATAATGGCCTCCCCTTTAGGTTTTTTTGATGCCCCAAGTTTAGCATCAATCCCAAAAAAAACGATTTTTTTTGGGGTACCGGTTTATACTGCGCGGCTGCATTTTCAGGCCTAATACACCGCGATGGATACGATTATTGTCAGGGGTGCGCGCACCCACAATCTGAAGAACATCGATGTGACGATCCCGCGCGACAAACTGGTGGTCATCACCGGTCTGTCGGGCTCCGGCAAGTCGTCACTGGCATTTGACACTCTCTACGCCGAGGGCCAGCGCCGTTACGTAGAATCACTGTCGACCTATGCGCGCCAGTTCCTGTCGATGATGGAGAAGCCCGATGTCGACCAGATCTCCGGTTTGTCTCCAGCAATTTCCATCGAACAGAAATCAACCTCGCACAATCCGCGATCAACAGTAGGGACCATAACCGAAATCTACGACTATCTGCGCCTGCTGTTTGCGCGTGTCGGTGATCCATATTGCCCTGACCACAATCTCAAGCTCGAAGCACAGATCGTGAGCCAAATGGTGGACCAAGTATTAGCATTGCCTGAAGGCACAGCGTTGATGCTGCTGGCGCCGGTGGTGCGTGACCGCAAAGGTGAACATCTGCATGTGTTTCACGAACTGAAAAGCCAGGGGTTCGTGCGCGCTCGAGTCAACGGCATAGTTGTCGAACTGGATTACCCGCCCGAACTTGAAAAGAACAAGAAGCACACGATAGAAGTAGTGGTTGATCGCTTCAAGGTGAAGCCCGATCAGGGGCAGCGCTTGGCTGAATCATTCGAAACTGCACTTAGTGTTGCCAACGGCATTGCCATAATCGCGCCCATGGATGGCGATAATGGACTGGCCGAGATCATTTTTTCGTCACTGTTCGCATGCCCGGAATGCGGCCACAGCATTCCAGAACTTGAACCCCGCCTGTTCTCGTTCAACAACCCGGCCGGTGCTTGCGAAACCTGCGACGGTCTCGGCCTTAAACAGTTCTTTGATGAGAAACGCGTTATCGTCGACGACGCCTTGTCGCTGGCAGAAGGCGCAATACGCGGCTGGGACCGTCGCAACATCTATTATTTCCAGATGCTGACAGCGCTTTCTGAGCATTATGGTTTCGCTGTAGAGACCCCATTAAAGAAGCTGCCATCCAAGCATCGCAAAGTCATCCTGTATGGTAGCGGCAGCGAACAGGTCGCGTTTACTTTCGTCAACGAACGCGGTGACAACTTCAAGCGCAAGCATGTATTCGAGGGAATTTTGCCCAACATGGAACGCCGCTATCGCGAAACCGATTCGCAGATGGTGCGGGAAGACCTTGCCAAGTATCTCAGCTCGCACAACTGTCCAGACTGCAGCGGGACACGTTTACGTCGCGATGCACGCCATGTGCTTATCGACGGACAGAACCTGCCAACCATTACCAACCTCACGATAGGCAATGCAGCCGATTACTTTGTAGCGCTGAAGTTCACCGGCAAGAAAGCCAGCATTGCCGAAAAGATATTGAAGGAAATCGGGGACCGCCTGCGCTTCCTGGTGGATGTAGGCCTGAACTACTTGACCCTGAGCCGCAGCGCGGAAACACTCTCCGGCGGTGAGGCACAGCGCATACGCCTTGCCAGCCAGATTGGTGCCGGCCTTGTCGGCGTAATGTACATTCTCGATGAGCCATCGATAGGGTTGCATCAACGCGACAACGACCGTTTGTTGAATACACTTCGCCACCTTCGCGACATCGGCAACACCGTCATCGTTGTTGAGCACGATGAGGATGCAATCCGCAGTGCCGACTACGTGCTCGACATAGGCCCAGGCGCAGGAGTTCATGGCGGACAAATCGTTGCGCAGGGCACGCCACAGGATATTCTGGACAGCCCAGCTTCACTGACCGGGCGTTATCTGTCCGGCAAGGAAAGCATCGCGATTCCAGAGACACGTCGCTCTCCTGACCCTGCCAAGAAACTCGTTTTGAAAGGCGCTCGTGGCAACAACCTGAAGAACGTCACACTGGAAATTCCACTTGGCTTGATGACCTGCGTAACCGGCGTTTCTGGCTCAGGCAAATCCACACTGATCAACAATACTCTGTATCCGATTGTCGCGACGGCCTTGAATGGTGCGACTACCCTTGATCCGGCGCCATACGATGAACTGCTTGGCCTTAAACAACTCGACAAAGTGGTGGACATTGACCAAAGCCCCATAGGCCGCACACCACGCTCGAATCCGGCCACCTACACCGGCCTGTTCACACCAATCCGCGATCTGTATGCCGGCACTCAGGAAGCGCGTACTCGTGGCTACCAACCGGGTCGCTTCAGCTTCAACGTCAAGGGCGGCCGCTGCGAAGCCTGCCAAGGCGATGGAGTGGTCAAAGTGGAAATGCATTTCCTTCCCGATGTTTACGTGGCCTGCGACGTTTGCAAAGGCAAAAGGTACAACCGAGAAACGCTGGAAGTGAAATACAAGGGCAAGAACATCTGCGAAGTGCTCGACATGACAATCGAGGATGCACGTGATTTCTTCGATGCCGTCCCGGCCCTTGCGCGCAAGCTTCAAACACTGATTGATGTTGGGCTGTCCTACATCCGACTTGGGCAGTCAGCGACAACGCTGTCAGGCGGCGAGGCGCAACGCGTCAAGCTGGCGCGCGAGCTGTCTAAACGCGACACCGGCCAAACGTTGTACATACTCGATGAACCCACCACAGGCCTTCACTTTCACGACATCAAGCAGTTACTGCGCGTGCTGCATACGCTGCGCGACGAAGGCAACACCATCGTTGTCATTGAGCATAATCTGGATGTCATAAAGACTGCCGACTGGGTCGTGGACCTCGGGCCGGAGGGTGGTGATGGCGGCGGCGAGATAATCGGTACCGGCACACCGGAGCAGATCGCCGGGATGAAGCATTCACACACAGGCCGCTATCTGAGAAAACTGTTGGGACAGCAGCGCAAGACCTGAAGTGGGACTGGCGACTCAGTAGCTCAGCAGTCGCTTAGCGTACAGTCTGCCATCAGCGCGCACTTCACCTATGCCGATGAATTCAGCATCACGATAAACACGCGCGACACTTTCCAGCGTCGATGCAACCGCCACCGACTTGCCTTGCCGCAAGCAGAGCGTTTCCGCCGCATCCAGCATTATTGCCGGCAATCTGGCGAGTGGCATGTCCACCGGCAGCAATAGCTGCGCAACAGCGGCAGGATCGTTCTTTGTCAGGAATTCGAGTTGCTCCAACGTCACGCTGTGCTGCAGTTCGAAGGGTCCGGCTTGTTCACGCCGCAAGAACACTACATGGGCACCTGTACCAAGCGCCTCCCCTATATCTTCTGCAAGGGTGCGGATATAACTGCCTTTGCTGCACCTTACACGCAGCTCCAACTCGGGGTTCTCCCATCGCAGCAACTCCAGTTCGTGGATGTGTATCTCCCTGAACTTGGGCGTGATCTTTTTGCCGGCCCGGGCAAGTTTGTAGAGCGGCACCCCATTCTGCTTGAGGGCAGAATAGATGGAAGGCTGCTGAGTGATGGTACCGCGGAATTGCTGCAACACAGCAAGTAGTTGCTCCGTGGTGAAGGTTGGCACCGCACGGGTAGCGACGATGTCCCCATCGCGATCACCCGATGCAGTTTTGACGCCGAGCTTTACGATGGTCCGGTAAGTCTTGTCAGCATCGAGCAGGAATTGCGCCACCTTCGTGGCTTCGCCAAAGCATAACGGCAGCACGCCGCACGCCAGTGGATCAAGACTGCCGGTATGACCGGCTTTGTCAGCGCCAAGCAGTCGCTTGGCGCGTTGCAAGCAGTGGTTGGAAGACAGTCCTTCAGCCTTGTCGACGACAAGGACACCGCTGACCGGAAATCGTGAACTCATCTGTCAGCAGAACTCCGGAGCAGCACAGCGCCTGGGTGCTGACTATTGTTCGTGATGGCTGTCAGCGTCCAGCGCCTTGTCAATCAGCGCTGAAAGATGCCGCCCATTCTCCACCGAAACGTCGTAATGGAACTTGAGTTTGGGCGTAGCGCGCAGCTGAAGGTTTTTTGCCAGCAACGTACGCAGAAAGCCACCTGCCTTGTTCAGAACATCCAGCGCCACTTTCGGCTCAGCACCTAGAATGGTGACGTAGATGTCAGCATGGGCAAGATCGCGACTGACTTCGACACCTGTCACCGACGCCATCCCTACGCGTGGATCACGCAGCTCGGTCTGCAGCAGACGTGCAAGCTCCTGTCGGATCGCATCGCCAATCTTATCGAGACGGTTGGATACTTTGCGCATGGTGGGCCGCCTTACAGCGTCCTTGCCACCTTGGTACGGTTGTAGACTTCAATCTTGTCGCCAACACGAACGTCGGTATAGTTCTTGACGCCGATACCGCATTCCATGCCGTTACGTACTTCTGCGGCCTCATCCTTGAAACGGCGCAGCGATTCAAGTTCGCCTTCATAGATCACCACGTTGTCACGCAGCACGCGGATTGGCTTGTTGCGATACACCGTGCCTTCAACCACCATACTGCCCGCAATCGCACCATATTTTGGTGAATTGAAGATGTCGCGCACTTCAGCCACACCTAGGATCTCTTCACGCAGCTCTGGTGACAGCATGCCACTGAGAACGGCTTTAATGTCATCAATCAGGTTGTAGATGATGCTGTAATAACGCAGCTGCAGGTTGGCAGACTCGATTAGCGCCTTGGCTGACTTGTCAGCACGGACATTGAAACCAATGATGGTGGCACTGGAGGTTTCAGCCAGTTGCACATCTGTTTCCGAAATGCCGCCAACACCAAAGCCAACAACATTGATTGACACTTCGTCGTTACCTATCCCGGCAAGCGTGGTCATGATGGCCTCGAGCGAGCCACGCACGTCTGTTTTCAGCACCACATTAAGTATTTTCTTGGCGCTGTTGCCCATCGACGCGAACATCATTTCCGCTTTTGCCGCCTGCTGCTTCGCAACCATCCTCTCGCGATGACGATTGAGGCGATGTTCAGCAACTTCGCGAGCTTTTTTCTCGTTCTCGACCACGATGAATTCATCGCCGGCCTCTGGCGTTCCACTCAAACCAAGGATCTCAACGGGGATGGAAGGACCCGCGGAGGTAATCGGTTTACCGTTCTCATCCAACATTGCCCTGACACGGCCGAATTCATGGCCGACCAACAGGACGTCCGACAATTTAAGCGTGCCGCTTTGCACGAGCATCGTGGCCACCGGCCCGCGTCCCTTGTCGAGACTGGACTCAATAACAACGCCTTTGGCAGGGCAGTCGATAATAGACGTCAGCTCAAGCAGCTCGGCTTGCAACAGGACGGCTTCAAGCAAATTATCAATGCCCTGGCCGGTATGGGCCGATACTTCCACGAACTGGGTGTCGCCACCCCACGAATCAGGCAGCACGCCCTTGCTGGCCAGTTCACTCTTCACGCGTTCTGGATCGGCAGACTCTTTGTCAATCTTGTTGACGGCAACCACGATGGGGACATTGGCCGCACGCGCATGCTGGATAGCCTCTTCCGTTTGGGGCATCACGCCGTCGTCGGCAGCTACCACCAGAATCACAATGTCAGTGGCCTTGGCACCGCGCGAACGCATCGCACTGAAGGCCGCGTGGCCAGGAGTATCTAGGAAGCACACCATGCCGCGGTCCGTCTTCACATGGTATGCACCGATATGCTGAGTGATGCCTCCAGCTTCGCCTGACGCAACTGATGCCTTGCGGATGTAGTCCAGCAACGACGTCTTGCCATGGTCTACGTGTCCCATCACGGTAACAACTGGAGCCCGTGGAACTTCAACGCCTTCATGTTTAACGGAAATTGCCAGATTATCCTCCAGCGCTGTGGCTGAAATGGTTTTGGCCTTGTGGCCGAGTTCCTCGACAAGCAAGACCGACGTATCCTGATCCAGTATCTGGTTCAGCGTCGCCATTACGCCCATTCGCATCAATGCTTTGATCAGCTCGCCAGACTTGACCGACAACCGCAGTGCAAGATCAGATACCGTGATCGCCTCCGGCACTTCGATTTCACGTACTACAAATTCGGTTGGCTTCTCGAACTGATGCTGTTTTGAATGAGCGAGCTTCTTCTTGCTGCGCCAACGACCGCTGCCATCCAGACCATCTTCATCAAGAATGAAGTCATCGGAGGAGCGCACTTTGGTGAACTTTTTGCCCGGCAGTTCTTTTTCTTTCTTGCGAGAGATTGGCTTGCGCTTTTCGCTGTCTTCCTCGTCGCCACTCTTGCCATCTTTACGAAGAGTGCCTTTCTTGAAATCAGGTTTGCTGTCGACGCGTGGCTCGACTTTGGCATCAGTGCGCGGCTCGGACTTGGTCTCCGTTGCGGTCTTGCCCCTGACTGCAGAGCCCGGACGCGACGCTTCTTCCTTGCGCTGTCTCGCTTCAACGGCTTCTCTAGCTTTGCGCTCGGCTTCTTCCCTTTCCTTATGCTCTGCCTGCAGGCGTTCCTTTTCGGCCGCCTCTTTCTGGGCTTCCTCCACGCTGCGTTTTACATAAGTACGCTTTTTGCGTACTTCGACACTGACGGTCTTGCTGCGCCCCTGGTTGTCAGAGGTCTTCAGCGTTTCCACTGTTTTGCGTTTAAGCGTAATGCGGCCAGGAACCGTTTCAGCACCCGAATTGTCGCCGTGACGACTCTTCAGGAACGCCAATAACTTCGAGCGTTGCTCGTTGTTTATCTTGTCCGTTGCTGCGCCTTGGGGCAGCCCCGCCTCCTTGATTTGCTCAAGCAAGCGCTCTACCGGTACCCCAACCATCTTGGCCAGGTCTTGTATGCTCAAATCAGCCATTCATTACTCCTGCCAGCCGCGGCAACTCAGACAAACCACGGGGCCCGGGCCGTCAGGATCAACTGACCGGCCTTCTCTTCTGTCATGCCGTTGATGCCCATCAGGTCATCCACAGCCTGCTCCGCCAGATCTTCCATAGTCTTGATACCGATCCCCGCCATGGCCAGTGCCAGTTTGTTGTCCATCCCGTCCATGTTAAGCAAGTCGTCCGCGATACCGGCTTTGCTGATGTCTTCTTCTGAAGCAATTGCGCGAGTCAACAGCGCATCCTTTGCACGGTTTCTCAACTCATCCGCGATTTCGTCATCGAAATCCTGGATCTGGGTAATCTCTTCCAGCGGCACGTAGGCAATTTCTTCCAAGGTGGTGAACCCTTCCTGTACGAGAATATCTGCAACCTCTTCATCGACATCCAGTGCCTGCATGAAAATTGTAATAAGAGAAGCACTTTCCTGCTGTTGCTTATCGGCAGCTTTCTCTTCGCTCATCACGTTGATGGCCCAGCCTGTCAGCTCGGCGCTGAGACGAACATTCTGGCCGTTGCGACCGATGGCCTGAGCGAGATTTTCTTCTGCCACCGCAACATCCATCGTATGGGCTTCTTCGTCGACCACGATCGAAGCTACTTCAGCAGGTGACATCGCGTTGATGACGAGCTGAGCCGGGTTTTCGTCCCACAGGATGATGTCGATGCGTTCGTTCGCGAGCTCGCCCGACACTACCTGCACTCTCGAACCGCGCATGCCTACACAGGCACCCACTGGATCAATGCGCTTGTCGTTGGTCTTGACGGCGATCTTGGCGCGCGATCCCGGATCGCGGGCAGCCGCCTTTATCTCGATGATCTCTTCAGATATTTCCGGCACTTCAATCTTGAATAGCTCGATCAGCATTTGCGGCGACGTGCGGCTGAGCAACAATTGTGGACCTCGCACTTCCGAGCGAACCTCGGTGAGCAGCGCACGCACTCGGTCGTTGATACGGAAGGTTTCGCGCGGAATGAGATTTTCGCGCGGCAACAGGCCCTCGGCATTGTTGCCGAGATCAACGATGACGTTATCTCGGGTCACTTTCTTGACAGTCCCGGCAATCAGTTTGCCGACCTTGCCGTTGTATTCGTTGACGACAAGCTCGCGTTCGGCCTCTCGCACTTTTTGCACGATGACCTGCTTCGCGGTCTGGGCAGAGATGCGACCAAACTCGACGTTGTCGATCTTGATGCGATGCACATCACCGACCTTTAGAGCCGGATCCACCTCGAGCGCTTCTTCAATGGTGAACTCGGAGCCGAGCGTCGCCATCTGGTCATCAGGCACTACCGTCCATTTTCGGAAAGTATCGTAGTTACCAGTCGCGCGATCGATGATGACGTCACAATCAATCGTCTCCTCTTCCGGGTAGCGTTTCTTCGTAGCGGAAGCAAGGGCTGACTCGAGCGCCTTGAAAATCACTTCGCGTGAAACGCCTTTCTCGTTGGAGACTGCATCAGCGACCAAAAGGATTTCTTTGTTGTTCATATGCTTGTACCTGCATCATTCCTGCAAAAAAAACGCCTTGAGCCGGCGTAAGTACACCATGTCAGTCCTGCAACACCAGTGAGGCCCTTTCGATCTGCCGGAACGGAATCCTGAAATCTTCCGATCCGACCTGAACCACTATTGTTGTTTCGTGCATCAATCCTTCCTGCGCTGTCACCACATCCTTGAGGATGCCAGTGAAGTTTCTGCGCCCTGCCACATTGCCATTGATTCGAATCTTGAGCATCGCTGCCGGATACAATCTGTATTGCTCCGGAGTGAATAGCATCCTGTCCAACCCCGGCGACGACACTTCCAGCGTGTACTCGTCCTTGATCGGATCTTCCACGTCCAGAATGCTACTGACCTGCCGACTGGCTTCGGCACAGTCTTCAATATTAATGCCACCTTCTTTGTCGATGAATATCCGCAACAGGGTGTGTCTGCCCTGCCCGAGGTATTCGACACCCCAAAGCTGGTAGCCCAGCGCATTGATTACCGGTTCGACAAGCTTTTGGATCACTTCCGCCTTGCCAGCCATACCTGCATTCCGCACAAACAAAAAATGGGCACCAGGCCCACTTGCAAAACCAGTCCCTTAGAAAACAAAAAGCCCCATATAGGGGCCATTCTGCTGGGTACTGCATCTATGACTTCACTTACTGCCAGTCAGTCATGACAAGTCCCCTACAGGCTTGTCATTGGCTTATCGGCCAACGCTCCGATTCGGAGCAACCAACTCTCAACGATCAAGAGAATTGGTAGCGGGGGCAGGATTTGAACCTACGACCTTCGGGTTATGAGCCCGACGAGCTGCCAGACTGCTCCACCCCGCAATAAAACTAAATGCTGCACATACATCATTGCAGCAGGGCGCGCATTATAGGAAGCACAACCTGCACGGTCAACCAGCGCAATGATTAAACCATCTCAAAACGCACTATTTTTTACAACGATCGCCGGATTCAACACCTGCGACACTCCCGAACGTTCTTCATGTAAAGCGAACATCTCTGTTCGATCGAACTACTTCCCACTCATGTAAAGCATGGTGCCCAAGGCCGGACTCGAACCGGCACGACCGAAGCCACTACCACCTCAAGGTAGCGTGTATACCAATTTCACCACTTGGGCTTTATAAAACTCAATTTTGCGTGGATTGGGCGTCCGGCTCAACCACTGTTTCGACAACAGGAGCCAAGGACTCGGCTTCCGAACCGACAACTGGCAACTCAACAGCCAATCCTGCAGGGGCCTCAATAGCAACATCCGCAGGCACTACAGGAACATCCGTAGCAGGCGATGCAACTGCCGCAGCAGTATCCGGATTGGCCAGCAAAGACTCAACCTCAATACCGGCATCTGCCTTGTTGCGGGCAACGACAGCCAACGACAAGCTCGTTATGAAGAACAGCACTGCGAGCCAGGTTGTGGACTTGGTAAGTACATTGCCGGTGCCTGCACTGCCAAATATGGTCTGTGACGCACCACTGCCGAAGGAGGCTCCCATGTCGGCGCCTTTTCCTTGCTGAATCAGCACGAGACCAATAATGGCCACGGCAGACAGGATGTGAATCACAATTATCAACGATTCCATGAACTCTTTTACCTGACGAATTACTGCTGTTACTGCATCAAACATTGAACCCGGCACAAATTGCCAGGAAATCCCTTACCGCCATTGATGCACCACCTACCAAAGCCCCATCAATATCAGGCTCGGATGCCAAACGCGCAGCATTGTCGCCCCTGACACTGCCGCCGTACAAAATCCTGACTCCCTCACCTTCAGCGCCATCGAGGGCACACAAGTAATCCCTGATAAAAGCGTGGACTGCCTGTGCCTGTGCCGGCGTAGCAGTATTGCCAGTGCCAATTGCCCATACCGGTTCGTAAGCCACCACCGCGTTGGCAAATGCAGCAGGGCCGGCAAAATCCACCACCGCATCAAGCTGCTCGCGCACCTTTTGTTCGGTGATACCTGACTGGCGTTCTGCCGCGTTTTCACCAACACACAGAATAGGAACCAGCCCACCCCTTATCGCAGCAGCAAAACGCGCAGCTACAGTGGCGTCGGTTTCCCCAAACAGGGTCCTTCTCTCTGAATGCCCCACGATTACATGAGTGCAGTCGAATTCCTTCAACATTGGGGCTGATACTTCGCCCGTAAAGGGACCCTGTTCAGCACAATGCACATTTTGCGCACCCACACCAATCTGTGTCTTTTTCAACGCAGCCTGCAACTGAGCCAGAAAAACGAAAGGGGGACACAACACCACCTCTCCGTGCTGTAGCGGCCCTTGGGCACGCACGAACTCACTTACAAAGCCTTCGATCCAAGCCTGCTGGCCGTGCATCTTCCAGTTGGCGACAACCAAGGGTTTGCGTTTCATGGGATCACTGAGCAGCTTTTTATGGCTGTAAAAAGGTCGGCAAGTCTAGCCAAGAAGCGCCGGACACGCAAGGCAAGTAGCTCGCTGCTCAGCCTACTTGCTGTTTGACTGTATCGGCCAGTTCAGCCGCCAATTGAGCCACCTCTGCAGCATCCTGTCCTTCGATCATCACTCGCACTACAGGCTCGGTGCCAGAAGGACGTAACAGCACACGCCCTTTGTTGCCCAGCCTTTTCTCAATTGCAGCTTTGGCTGCCTCTATCACGCTGTTGTTCGCAAACAGCTCACGCTTGACGATCTTCACGTTGATCATGGTCTGCGGAAACTTGGTCATACCAGACTTTATGTCAGCCAGTGCGCGGCCTTGCGCCTGCATCGCTGCCAACACCTGCAATGCAGATACGATCCCGTCACCAGTGGTGGTGGCATCCAGGCAGATGAGATGTCCGGATGACTCTCCGCCGTAAATCCAGCCCCTGGCCTGCATTTCGGCCATTACGTAACGATCGCCAACTTTGGCTCTTGCAAAGTCGATACCTTTGTCACGTAGTGCCACTTCGAGCCCGAGGTTACTCATCAAAGTGCCCACCACTCCACGCCATGCCACCTGGGACGAATGCTTGCTGCTGGCAATGATGTACAGCAGCTCATCGCCGTCGACCAATTCACCCTTGTGGTCAACCATCATCACCCTGTCGCCATCACCATCGAAGGCTATGCCGAGATCAGCTTTCTGCTCAAGCACTTCGGCTGCAAGCCGTGCCGGATGTGTGGAGCCACAATTCTCATTGATGTTGAGACCATCTGGTTTGTTGCCAATTACACTGACTTTGGCTCCCAATTCCTGGAATACATTGGGCGCTATGTGGTACGTGGCACCGTTCGCACAATCCACTACGATCTTGAGACCGCTGAGCTTGCGAGAAGTCTTGTAAGTGCTCTTGCAGAATTCGATATAACGACCAGCCGCATCGTTGATGCGTACCGCTTTGCCGATAGCGCTGGACTGCACGATCACAAAATCCTGCTCAAGCATGGCCTCTATGGCTGTCTCGATTTCATCATCCAGTTTCGCGCCTTCCGCTGAAAAGAACTTTATACCGTTATCCTGATGCGGATTGTGCGAGGCGCTGATTACTATGCCCGCCTGGGCGCCGAATGTCCGCGTCAGATAGGCGATGGCAGGCGTGGGCATCGGCCCGACCATATTGATATCGACCCCGGCAGAACACAAACCGGCCTCAAGTGCAGCTTCGAACATGTAACCGGAGATACGCGTATCTTTGCCAATCAGCACCTTGCCTTTGCCTTTCTGTGCAAACACCTTGCCGGTTGCCCAGCCAAGTTTGAGCATGAAATCGGGCGTGATAGGGAATTCACCCACTGTGCCGCGTATACCATCGGTACCGAAATAACGTTTCACTTCCTGTCCCCTCCGCAAGGGCTTACTGCCTGCCTTAATCGCAGGAATCAAATCATTATGGCGCGTTGTTGAGGGCAATCCACATCCTGATTGCATCCACCATGCCGGCAACATCGTGGGTACGGATTATGCGGGCACCTTTCTGGACCGCAAACAAAGCGCCGGCAATACCGGCAGCTTCCCGCTGCCTTTCCGGCTTGCCGGTAACCGCGCCCAGCATACGCTTGCGGGATATGCCCACCAGCATCGGAACTCCCAGCTTTTGCAGTTGTTCCAAACCGGCGATCAACACCAGATTGTGCTGCAAACTTTTCCCAAAGCCGAAACCGGGATCTATCAGCAAGCGGGAACTTTCAATACCGGCGCCCATGCACGTTTGCATGCGCGCCTGCAGAAAGCCTGTGACTTCTGCTACGACATCAACATAGACCGGAGCTTGCTGCATGGTGCCGGGAATCCCCTGCATGTGCATCAGGCAAACCGGCAGCCCACTGCTTGCTGCTGCTGCCAACGCTCCGGGCTGGCGGAGCGCTCGTACGTCGTTGATAAGTCCAGCCCCGGCGGTTGTAGCTTCGCGGATTACCTGCGCATTGCCGGTGTCAACGGACAACACTGCATCGAAGCGCGAGCGCAGCGCTGCCAGCACCGGGATCACACGCTCAAGCTCCTGCTGCTCTGTCACGGTTTCCGCGCCCGGCCGGGTCGATTCGCCTCCGATATCGAGAATGCTCGCACCAGCTTCCAGCATCGCAGCAGCTCGATCAACGATGTGCTCGAGCACAGGACGATTTCCGTCAAACAGCTCGCCCCCATCGGAAAAGGAATCCGGGGTGATATTGAGAATGCCCATTACCTGCGGCTGGGAAAGATCAATCGTCTTACTACCGAATAACATATCGAATAACGCCGGGAGGAAATGCGCCCGGGGCGCACGAAGTCACATGGCCGACTGCAACAAGCATTACCAGGTGACGCTGAAACCGCTTCATTTGATGCACAAAGAGCTCCGAAGAGCTCTTGGTACGACTATCAACACCCACACAATCAGTGTTCGCTTGCAGGTTTTCCCATGGGCGGCTTGTCTGTTGGTGTGGTCGCCGCGCTGCTCTCTGAGGCCGCAGGACGGCCCGGACGCTGCACATCATCGTGCCAGTCGGCCGGTCTGCGCGGAGTGCGGCCCGACATGATGTCTTCAATCTGGCCAGCATCTATCGTTTCGTACTCAAGCAACGCATCCTTCATCGCTTCCAGTTTATCGCGGTTGTCTTCGAGAATTTTCTTTGCACGGCCATAGCAGGTATCAATGATCGAACGGACCTCCTCATCAATTGCGCGATGGGTTTCAGCGGACAAGGTCTTGCCACCACCAGCCATGCCGCCACGACCCAGGAACAACTCATCCTGATCATCGTCGTATTGCAGTGGGCCCAAGCGATCCGACAGGCCCCACTTCTTCACCATGTTCAGCGCCATCTGCGTTGCACGCTGGATGTCATTCGACGCTCCGGTGGTCACACCTTCACTACCCAAAGTCAGCTCTTCAGCGATTCGACCACCATACATGCTGCAGATTTTGCTGAGGATACTTTGCTTGCTGTGACTGTAGCGATCCTCTTCCGGCAGAAACATCGTTACACCCAATGCACGACCACGCGGAATAATGCTGACTTTATAGACCGGATCATGCTCAGGCACGACGCGACCCACGATGGCATGTCCGGCTTCGTGGTATGCAGTGTTGAGTTTCTCTTTATCTGACATGACCATGCTTTTGCGTTCGGCGCCCATCATGATTTTGTCTTTGGCTTTCTCGAATTCCTCCATCGTCACACGATGCTTGCCGGATCGCGCTGCGAACAGTGCTGCTTCATTGACAAGGTTCGCAAGATCCGCACCGGAAAAGCCAGGGGTAGCTCGAGCAATTACCGATTCATTTACACCTTCTGAAATTGGCACTTTGCGCATGTGCACTTTGAGAATCTGCTCACGGCCACGGATATCGGGAAGTCCGACAACCACCTGACGATCAAAACGACCCGGGCGCAGCAACGCCGGATCAAGTACGTCAGGGCGGTTGGTGGCTGCGATGACAATGACGCCGTCGTTACCCTCAAATCCATCCATCTCGACGAGCAACTGGTTAAGGGTCTGTTCGCGCTCATCATGACCGCCACCAACACCGGCACCACGATGACGACCGACCGCATCAATCTCATCAATGAAAATTATGCAGGGTGACTGCTTCTTGGCCTGGTCAAACATGTCACGCACGCGCGATGCGCCAACGCCGACAAACATTTCGACGAAATCAGAACCGGATATCGAAAAGAAAGGAACCTTGGCTTCACCGGCGATCGCCTTGGCCAACAGCGTTTTGCCAGTACCCGGCTGCCCCACCATCAGCACACCCCGGGGAATGCGGCCACCGAGGCGCTGGAATTTTTCCGGCTCGCGGAGAAAATCAACCAGTTCCTTTACGTCTTCTTTGGCTTCATCGACACCGGCAACATCTGCAAATGTGACCTTGACCTGGTCTTCACTGAGCATCTTTGCCTTGCTTTTGCCGAATGCCATCGGGCCGCCCTTGCCTCCGACTCCACCCTGCATCTGCCGCATAAAGAACATGAACACCGCGATGATGATTAGTATCGGAAATGCGCCTACCAGAAGCTGAACCCAGATGCTTTCTCGTTCGGGCTCGGCACCCTGGATACGCACGTTGTGCGACAGCAGGTCGTCGATCAGTTTCGGATCTTCGATATAGGGACGCAGCGTATTGAAAACTGAGCCATCTGAGCGGGTTCCGGCAATGTTCAGACCACTTATAGTGACTTCAGTGATCTGGCCATCTTGTACCTGACGGATGAAATCGGAATAAATAAGCTGATCATTGCGGGTCGGCTGGTTGAAGTTCTGGAAAACGAACATCAGCACGCCAGCGATGATCACCCAGAGCAGGAGATTTTTGACCATGTCATTCAAGACCTTTACCTCGCCTTCAGAGCCGGAACGGTTTCCGGCTCGATGATAATACGTAGCAAAATTACTGCTGGTTGGAGGAAATAATGCGATTTATTCTGTCACGAACCCTCTGAAATTGCTTTCAGGCTTTTTTATCGCGTGCCAGCAGGTACACCTCGCGGGAGCGCGCGCGCGACGCTTCCGGTTTGCGATTCAGCAATACTGCGTAGTCCTGCCGAAGCCGTTGCAGCAGCTCGTTGAAACCTTCGCCCTGAAACACCTTCATCAGCAGCGATCCGCCGGGGCGCAGGGCCTGTTCGGCAAAATCCGCTGCAAGATCAATCAGATGCATCGCTCTGGGCTGATCAATGTCATTCATACCACTCAAGTTGGGGGCCATGTCGGAAATTACAAGGTCTGCGGGCCTGCCACCAAGCGCATCCATTATCTGGTTGAAACAGGACTCCTCGGTGAAATCGCCCTGAATGAAACGAACATCATCGATGGGGTCCATCTCCAGAATGTCTGAAGCAACCACACTGCCCCCTGGTTTTACCAGTCGGGTAGCTATTTGTGACCAACCACCCGGAGCTGCACCCAGATCAACCACTGCCATGCCCGGCTTGATCAATTTGTCCTTCTGGTGGATTTCAAGCAATTTAAAGGCGGCACGCGAACGGTAGCCGGCATCACGGGCCTTTTTGACCCACATATCGTCGAAATGTTCTTTCAGCCACTTGTCGCTGCTGCTTGACCTTGCCATGAACATGACCTTTTTACAGTAGAATGCACGCCCCGCTCAGGAGTCAGACCCCGATGACAACCGACAACCAGACCCGCAAGCAGTTCCGCGCCATCGGCCACAAGCTGAGCCCTGTACTGATCATCAGCAATGGACTCAACGACAACATTTCGGCTGAACTGGAGCGCGCGCTCAACGACCATGAACTGATCAAGATCCGGGTCAATGCTGCCGATCGTGACGAGAAGCAGACAATCCTTGATGCAATTTGCACTAGCCACCGGGCAGAGCTGATCCAACTGACGGGCCACATCGCCCTGCTGTATCGCGCCGCTCTCAAACAGAAGCGCGAGCTGTCAAATCTGGTGCGTCACGCAGAAGTGACCAAGGGCTGAGAGCAGCCACCGATAATCTGGTCAGAGATATTCGACCTTATCGATTTCGTAGGCGATGTCGCCGCTCGGGGCTTTGACAACAATATTATCGGCTTCTTCCTTTCCCATCATGGCGCGCGCTACCGGTGAGGTGTAGGAAATCTTGCCGAGCTTCACATCGGCCTCGTCTTCACCAACGATCTGATACACCACGCGGCGCTCAGTCTTCGGATCAATCAATGTCACGGTGGTACCAAAGACCACTTTGCCGGTGTTGTTCAGCTTGGTGACATCAATCACCTCGCAATCCGCCAACTTGCCTTCGATTTCCTGGATTCGGCCTTCGCAGAAACTCTGCTGCTCACGCGCTGCATGGTATTCGGCATTTTCTTTCAGATCGCCATGCGCACGCGCTTCTGCAATGGCCTGGATGATGCGCGGACGCTGCACCAGCTTGAGGTCACTCAATTCGGCACGCAAACGTATTTCGCCGCCTACTGTCAAAGGAACTCTACGCATCCTTCATCTCATTCATCTCTTTGGCTTGCTTGTGCAGATCCTGCAGGCTGTTTACGGAAATTGCACCACTGAAGGCCATCGCTTCGCAGACGGCGCGGGCACTGGCTATTGTGGTGGTGCAGTAGACGCGATGCCGCAACGCAGTACTGCGAATGGTTGCGGAATCGGCGATGGCCTGACGGCCTTCGGTCGTGTTGACGATAAGGTCAATCTCGTCGCTTTTCAACATGTCGACTATATGAGGCCGGCCTTCCGTCACTTTGTTTACCGGAGATACCGGAATCCCTGCATCAGCAATAACCTTGGCAGTACCGCGGGTAGCAACAAGCTTGAATCCCAGATTGCGGAAGCTGCGTGCCACTTCTGGCAGTGCAGCCTTGTCGGCATCACGCACACTGATGAACACGGTACCGTTGCGATTGATGTCCTGCTCTCCAAAACTTTGCGACTTGTAATACGCTTCTGCAAAGGTAATTCCTGTACCCATCACTTCGCCGGTTGATTTCATCTCCGGACCCAGGATCGGATCAACACCGGGGAACTTGTTGAAAGGGAAGATTGCCTCTTTCACCGAGTAGAACGTCGGAATTATCTCCTTGGTAAAGCCCTGTTTCTGCAAGCTTATTCCGGCCATGCATTTGGCCGCGATCTTCGCCAGCGAGGTACCGATGCACTTGGATACGAAAGGCACTGTGCGCGAGGCACGCGGGTTCACTTCAAGTACATAGACTTCGCCATCCTGGTACGCCATCTGTGTATTCATCAACCCGATTACACCCAGCTCTTTCGCCAAATAGACACATTGGTTGCGGATCTTGTCCTGCACGTCTTTCGGCAGATTGTAGGGCGGCAGCGAACAGGCAGAATCTCCCGAATGCACGCCGGCTTGCTCAATATGCTGCATGATCCCGCCAACCACCACCTGTTCGCCGTCACTGACAACATCGATATCAATCTCAATGGCAGCATTCAGGTAGTAATCGAGCAGTACCGGGCTGTCATTCGACACCTGTACGGCTTCATTGATGTACCGCTTCAATTCGGCTTCGTTGTAAACGATCTCCATGGCACGGCCGCCGAGGACATAGGAAGGTCGCACCACCAGTGGATAGCCAATTTTTACGGCTTCAGTGAGCGCCTGCTCCAGGCTGCGCACGGTGCTGTTGAGCGGCTGCTTGAGTCCAAGCTTCTGGATCATGTGCTGGAAACGTTCGCGGTCTTCTGCGCGATCGATTGCATCAGCCGGGGTACCTATGATCGGCACGCCAAGTCTTTCGAGGCTGGTCACCAGCTTCAGCGGTGTCTGCCCACCAAACTGTACGATGACGCCTTTCGGCTTTTCCAGATGCACGATTTCGAGTACGTCCTCCAGTGTTACCGGTTCGAAGTACAGACGATCGGACACATTGAAATCGGTCGAAACCGTTTCCGGATTGCAGTTGACCATGATGGCTTCGTAGCCTTCCTCGCGCACGGCAAGGGCTGCATGCACGCAGCAGTAGTCAAATTCGATACCCTGGCCGATACGGTTGGGGCCGCCGCCGAGCACTATGATTTTTTCGCGGCTGCTGACATTGGCCTCGCATTCTTCTTCGTAACACGAATACATGTACGCGGTATTGGAGCGGAATTCAGCAGCACAGGTATCGACACGTTTGTATACCGGGCGGATATCCATGCCATGCCTTAGCTCTCGCAATTCCTGCTCTTTCACGCCAAGCACCTTGGCCAGCCGCATGTCAGAGAAACCCTTGCGCTTCAGGTTCCACATCCTGTCGCGGGTAAGCTGGTTCAGTGTCAGCTTTGCCAATTCCTGCTCTTCCAGAATGATGTCTTCGATCTGGGTCAGGAACCACGGGTCAATCCGGGTGAGATCGAAGACTTCGTCCACACTCATCCCGCGGCGGAATGCATCTCCAATGTAGCGGATACGCTCGGCGCCCGGATCCTTGAGTTCCCAGCGCAAGCGATCATCAGCATCACTGGCATCAAAATCAATGATAGGGTCGAAGCCGCAAATGCCAATCTCCAGACCGCGCAGCGCCTTCTGCAACGATTCCTGAAACGTGCGACCAATTGCCATTACTTCGCCTACCGACTTCATTTGAGTGGTCAGACGATTCGGGGCCTGCGGAAATTTTTCGAATGTGAAACGTGGAATTTTGGTAACGACATAGTCAATAGTCGGCTCGAACGAGGCAGGGGTGACGCCTCCGGTAATCTCGTTGCGCAACTCATCCAGTGTATAGCCAACTGCCAACTTGGCGGCCACGCGGGCGATCGGGAAGCCGGTCGCCTTCGAGGCGAGTGCTGACGAACGCGAAACCCGCGGGTTCATTTCAATCACAACCATGCGACCGTCTTTCGGATTGACGCCGAACTGAACATTTGAGCCACCAGTTTCAACACCGACCTTGCGCAGAATCGCAATCGCGGCGTTACGCATGATCTGGTATTCCTTGTCAGTAAGTGTCTGCGATGGCGCAACGGTAATGGAGTCGCCGGTATGTACCCCCATCGCATCAAAGTTTTCAATGGTGCAGACGATGATGCAGTTGTCAGCCTTGTCGCGCACAACCTCAAGCTCGTATTCCTTCCATCCGATCAAGGATTCGTCGATAAGGAGTTCGTTGGTTGGCGATAGATCCAGACCCCGACGACAGATTTCTTCAAACTCTTCCAGGTTGTAGGCGATGCCTCCGCCACTGCCGCCGAGCGTGAATGACGGACGGATGATACAAGGGAAGCCGAGCTTCTTTTGCACGGCAAAAGCTTCTTCAAGTGAATGCGCCATTTCGTGCCGTGGCGTTTCGAGACCGATTTCGACCATGCATTTGTCGAACAACATGCGATCCTCTGCTTTGTTGATCGCTTCTTTCTTGGCGCCAATCAATTCGACGTTGTACTTCGCGAGAACGCCCTCGCGATCAAGCGCAAGCGCGCAGTTAAGGGCAGTCTGGCCACCCATGGTCGGCAGGATCGCATCGGGACGTTCTTTGGCGATGATCTTTTCGATCGTCTGCCAATTCACTTCCTCGATATAGGTGGCATCAGCCATGTTGGGATCGGTCATGATGGTGGCCGGGTTCGAATTCACCAGAATGATGCGATAACCCTCTTCACGCAGCGCCTGGCAGGCCTGGGCACCGGAGTAGTCAAACTCACACGCCTGGCCGATAACGATTGGGCCGGCACCGATGATGAGAATACTTTTGATGTCTGTACGTTTTGGCATGGCGTCTCTTGTCGTAAATGGCGTTTGAGTGGCGTCGGAGAATCAGCGAGCGACGTTACCTTGCTCCATCAGTTCAATAAAATGGTCAAACACCGGAGCAATATCATACGGTCCGGGGCTCGCTTCCGGGTGACCCTGGAATCCAAAGGCTGGTTTGTCAGTAAGGTGGATGCCCTGTAGCGTTCCATCGAACAATGATTTGTGCGTAGGCTTCACATTCGCCGGCAGGCTGGATTCATCAACCGCAAAACCATGGTTCTGGCTGGTTATGAATACCTTGCTGGTGGCGAGATCCTTTACCGGATGGTTTGCGCCGTGGTGCCCTGTCGGCATTTTTACCGTCTTTGCACCAGTGGCGAGGCCCAAAAGCTGATGGCCCAGGCAGATGCCGAACATCGGGATGTCGGTCTGCAGAAAGCTCTTGATCGCAGCAATTGCGTAATCGCAGGGTTCCGGGTCGCCAGGGCCGTTGGACAGGAAGATACCGTCGGGTTGCATTGCCAATACGTCGGCCGCAGTGGTTTTGGCAGGCACAACGGTCACTTTGCAACCACGATCGACCAGCATGCGCAGAATGTTGCGCTTCACCCCAAAGTCATATGCCACCACATGATGTTTGCCGGCAGCAGGCACACTATGGCCACTGCCGAGCTGCCAGCTGCCTTCTTTCCATTCATACGACTTGTCACAGGTTACTTTTTGGGCCAAATCCATTCCAACCAGACCGGGGAATGCTTTTGCTGCAGCGAGTGCTTTGGCCTTGGCAGCCTCCATGTCAGCCGCCACTTCGGGGCCGGCCATGACACAACCGTTGGCGGCGCCTTTGTCACGCAGTATGCGGGTCAACCGGCGGGTGTCGATATCGTGGATACCCACCACGTTACGCGCCTTCATCCAGCTGTCGAGGTTCTGCTCGCTACGAAAGTTGCTGGCGATAAGCGGCAGATTGCGGATCACAAGGCCTGAGGCCCATACACGGTCCGATTCATCATCTTCAGGCGTGGTGCCGGTATTGCCTATGTGCGGATAGGTCAGCGTGATGATCTGGCCTGCGTACGAGGGATCGGTAAGGATTTCCTGATAGCCGGTGATCGAAGTGTTGAAAACAACTTCGCCGGTGGAAAGTCCGCTGGCACCGAACGCCTTGCCGACAAAGGTCGAACCATCGGCCAGCACGAGTATCGCGGGAGTGTGGGGAGCGGTTGGCAAGTGGGTGTCCTCTTCTAAACAATCAACTAAAGGTCAACAAACGGTTCAATCTACGGGTCTGTCTGATCCTATGGGCCGCAATAGGTCGCCGCTGATGGGCGGGATGCTGCAGGCATTGAGGATAAATAGAGTTGAAAAAACGCTGGAACAACCAGTGATTATGCTGCCATTGCAGAGTCATGCAGATGGGCAATCACTTTTTCAGGCCTAAAAAAAAGCGGAATGCTCTTCGCTCATTCCGCTTTTCTGTTGATTCTGCCGCTTTGGGTTGCTGTCTCAGTGTCTTTCATACTGAGCGGCTATTCTAGGGAAAAACTTCCACGCTTGCCATGCAAAATTACACCACTTCTGCGTTGGCACAGCGCTACAGCCCAAGCACATCCATCATTGAATAAAGACCCTTGTTTTTGCCCTGCAACCACAGCGCAGCGCGCAAGGCGCCAATAGCGTAAGGCTGGCGGCTGCTGGACTTGTGGGTAATCTCGACGCGCTCGCCCGCCGTGGCAAACATCACCGTGTGATCGCCGACGATTTCGCCCGCACGTATGGTCGCAAAGCCTATGGTCTTGCGGTCGCGCTCGCCGGTCTGGCCTTCGCGGCCGTAGACCGCGCAGTCCTTGAGGTCACGTCCCAGTTGTTTCGCAACCACCTCGCCCATGCGCAGCGCCGTACCTGAGGGCGCATCCTTTTTGTGGCGATGATGGGCTTCGATGATCTCGATGTCGGATTCTTCACCGATCACGCGCGCGGCGAGCTCCAGCAATTTGAAGCACAGGTTGACGCTGACGCTCATGTTGGGCGCGAACACAATGGCAGTTTTTTCAGCTGCTGCAGCAATAAGCTGCTTCTCGTCCGCACTGAAGCCGGTAGTGCCGATCACCAGTGCTTTGCCGGTTGCGGCACACAGTTCGAGATGCTTCAGTGTTACCGCCGGGCTGGTGAAGTCGATCAATACATCGAAACTGTCAGTCACTGCAGCCAGATCAGCCACTGCTTTCACACCGGTTGGCGGCAACCCGCACACGGGTCCAATGTCCTGCCCCAGTGCCGGATGGTTCGGCCGCACCGTTGCCACGGTCAGCATCGCTTGAGTTTGGCTGGTGGCGGTGTCAATGAGGGTCTTGCCCATGCGCCCGGTGGCGCCGGCAATGGCAATTCGCAGCATGAATGCTTCTCGAAAGGATCAGGACTTCAGTGTTATGACTTCAAGGAGTCGACAAAACTCTTCACCCCGTCAAACCAAGAGGTTTTGCGGGGATTCTGTTTACTGCCCTGACTTTCTTCGATTTCCCTGAACTCGGCAAGCAGTTCGCGCTGCCGCTTGGTCAGATTGACCGGGGTTTCAAGTACCACCCGCGCCAGCAGATCGCCAGCCGGGCCGCCGCGGACAGGTGTCACACCCTTGTCGCGCAGGCGGAACAGCTTGCCGGTCTGGGTTTCCGGCGGAATCTTCAGCTTGACGCGGCCGTCGAGGGTTGGCACCTCCAGTTCGCCCCCAAGCGCAGCATCGATGAAGCTGATCGGGATGTCGCAGCGCAAATCGGCGCCGTCGCGCTCGAAAATAGGGTGTTGTTTGACCGACACCTGCACATAGAGATCACCAGGGGGGCCGCCGTGGGTACCGGCCTCACCTTCGCCAGTCAGGCGGATACGGTCGCCGGTATCAACGCCAGGTGGCACTTTGACTGACAACGTCTTGTTTTCCTGCACAGCACCACGGCCATGGCAGGCAATACAAGGGTCCTTGATGGTTTTGCCGGTGCCCTGACAGCGCGGACAGGTTTGTTGCACCGAGAAAGGCCCCTGACGCATACGAACCTGTCCTATGCCCTGGCAGGTGGCGCAGTTTTCCGGGGTAGAGCCCTTGCGAGCTCCGCTGCCTTCGCAGGTCTTGCAGGTAACTCGGGTGGGAATACGGATTTTGACGCTGGTACCGCGAACGGCGTCTTCGAGTGACAGCTCCAGCGTGTAGCTGAGGTCAGAGCCCCGCTGCACATGGCTGCGGCGACCGCCGCCGGCCGCACCGCCAAAAATGTCACCAAAAATATCGCCGAAGATGTCGCCAAAACCGGCAGCTCCGGCTCCACCGCCCGCCTGGCCATTGACGCCAGCGTGACCAAATTGGTCGTAGGCGGCGCGTTTTTGGGTGTCCGACAGCACTTCGTAGGCTTCGTTGGCTTCCTTGAAGCTGGCTTCGGCGGCTGCATCGCCGGGATTGCGGTCAGGATGGAATTTCATGGCTACGCGGCGATAGGCCTTCTTCAGGTCGGCCTCAGCGACGCCTTTCTGGACGCCAAGTACTTCGTAATAGTCGCGTTTTTCCATTTTCTACCAACTTCGTTTTGAAAATTGTTGATATGGCAAATTCTTGGTATTGCGCACAGCCGAAGGCAGGTAGTGGCCCCCGAAACACGCCGCAAATACATGCATGTAGGCTCGCTTCGGCCCTCCATGGCCTCAGACGGTTTCGGAAACCTCTACCTGCCCCCGGCTCTCAAGCCTTGCGCAAGTATCGGTACTGCTTACTTGTCTTTGTCGTCTTTCACTTCTTCAAATTCGGCGTCGACTGCGTCGTCACCAGCTTTCTTGCCGCCACTGCTGGCGCCAGTAGAACCTGCGTCACCCGGGCCTGCGGCGCCTTGTTTGGCGGCATCTTCATACATACGTTGCGCGAGGCCGGAAGCGGCTTTGGAGAGTTCTTCGCTCTTGTCCTTGATCGCTTGCAGGTCGTCGCCCTTGATAACAGCTTCGAGGGCAGTGATGGCGGACTCGATTTTGTCTTTCTCGCCGGCTTCAACCTTGTCTTTGCCTTCGGCCAGGGTCTTCTTCGTCGCATGCACCAGACCATCGGCCTGGTTGCGGGCGGTGACGAGCTCTTCGAATCTCTTGTCTTCGGCGGCATGCGATTCGGCTTCACGCACCATCTTGGCGATTTCTTCTTCCGACAAACCACTGGACGCCTTGATCACAATGCTCTGCTGCTTGCCGGTGGCGACATCTTTTGCCGACACGTTAAGGATGCCGTCGGCGTTGAGGTCAAAGCTGACTTCGATCTGCGGCATGCCGCGTGGGGCCGGCGGGATATCGTTGAGGTCGAAGCGACCGAGCGACTTGTTCTGCGCCGCCTGTTTGCGTTCACCCTGCACCACATGAATCGTCACGGCGCGCTGGTTGTCGTCGGCAGTGGAGAAGGTCTGCTTCTTGTTGCACGGGATCGTGGTGTTCTTTTCGATCAGCACGGTGGCAACACCACCGAGGGTTTCGATACCGAGCGACAGCGGTGTTACGTCGAGCAGCAACACATCGGTAACTTCACCGGACAGTACTGCAGCCTGTATGCAGGCGCCGAGGGCCACGGCTTCGTCAGGGTTGACGTCTTTGCGCGGTTCTTTGCCGAAAAATTCAGCGACTTTCTTCTGCACCATCGGCATGCGGGTCTGGCCGCCAACGAGGATGATGTCATCGATCTTGTCGACCGTGAGGCCGGCATCTTTCAACGCGACCTTCAATGGTTCGATGGTGCGGTTGACCAGTTCTTCCACCAGCGCTTCCAGTTTGGAACGCGTCAGTTTGACCACCATGTGCTTGGGGCCGGAGGCATCAGCCGTGATGTAGGGCAGGTTCACTTCGGTCTGCTGCGCGCTCGACAGCTCGATCTTGGCTTTCTCGGCCGCTTCTTTCAGACGCTGCAACGCCAATGGATCGTTGTGCAGGTCGATGCCGCTCGATTTCTTGAAGTCTTCGGCGAGGAATTCGATCAGGCGCAGGTCGAAGTCTTCACCACCGAGGAAGGTGTCGCCGTTGGTGGATAGCACTTCAAAACTGTGTTCGCCGTCGGTCTCGGCAATCTCGATGATGGAAATATCGAAGGTACCGCCGCCGAGGTCGTAAACCGCGATGGTTCTGTCGCCTTCCTGCTTGTCCATGCCGAAGGCAAGCGCAGCAGCGGTTGGCTCGTTGATGATGCGTTTTACATCAAGGCCGGCAATCCTGCCGGCATCCTTGGTGGCCTGGCGCTGGGCGTCATTGAAGTAGGCCGGCACTGTGACCACCGCTTCGGTGACCGGCTCACCGAGGTAGTCCTCGGCGGTCTTCTTCATCTTTTTCAGTACCTGCGCAGAAATCTGCGGCGGCGCCATCTTCTCGCCACGCACTTCAACCCATGCATCTCCGTTGTCGGCCTTGGAGATCTTGTACGGCACCATGCTGATGTCTTTCTGTACCACGTCGTCCTTGAACTGGCGACCAATCAGGCGCTTCACCGCAAACAGGGTGTTTTTCGGGTTGGTGACCGCCTGGCGCTTGGCCGGCTGCCCCACAAGTATCTCGCCATCTTCGGTGTAGGCGATGATCGACGGGGTCGTGCGATCCCCTTCTGCGTTTTCGATGACTTTGGCCTTGCCACCTTCGAGCACGGCCACGCAGGAGTTGGTGGTTCCGAGGTCTATGCCTATGATTTTGCCCATATCGTCTGCTCCGTTACTGCAATTTGATTGAATTCACTGTTTAACTTCTGCGTTTCTTGGGGTCTTGGCCGCCAAAAGCCGGCGTTCGCCATACTTGCCCCCTATGTTGGTGCGGTCTTTACAAATTCAAGGGGTTTTCCCACAACTCCGGCTTCACGGCGCCCTGGAGACCACCACCATCGCGGCCCTGATGACGCGGCCGTTGAGCGTGTAGCCCTTCTGCATTACGTCGATGACTGTGTTGGGAGCCACGGCCGGGTTCGGCACCTGGGCAATGGCCTGATGCAACTGGGGGTCGAAGGGTTCGCCATGCGGGTTGATCTGTTTGATGTTGAATTTGGCCAGGGTTTCCAGGAAGCCTTTGAGTGTCAGCTCCACCCCTTCATACAACGCCTTCACCTGCTCAAGCTGGGCTTCCGGTACGGCACTCAGCGCCCGATCGAGATTGTCGAGCACAGGCATCAATTCCGCGCTGAACTTTTCGAGTGCAAACTTGTGGGCCTTCTCAACATCTGCCTCGCAGCGGCGGCGCATGTTGTGCACTTCAGCTTGGGCACGTAGCACCATGTCGCGCTGTTCGGCCAGTGCGGCGGTAACGGCTTGCTGGATCTTCTCGGCCAGGTCATCAACTCCGGGCTGGTGGGCGCCAGCATCAGCCTGGGGCTGGGGAGCCTCTTTCTGGTCGGCGAGGTCGTGCGGATTCTGCTGGTCTGTCATCGGGAGCGGCTCCTGAAAAACACTGGAAGAGACAAAAGAAGAAACAAAAATTGAAAAGCCTGAGGCGCGATATGGGGGCAGCAGTGTCAACTTCAAGCACGCCAACGCTCCCGATTGCAGCAACCGGCAAGGCTCGATTTTCTGTACTACAATCCGGCAGGATCCCTGTCCATATTCCCGGCCTCGCATTGCCCATGCTTACCCAGCTCACCATTCAGA
>Ga0255100_1000144_pt1 | contig 33981 bp, 34 predicted proteins | sample Colum_Colum_RepB_2_FD_188449 | JGI IMG/M metagenome (GOLD analysis project Ga0255100, IMG submission 188449) | Freshwater microbial communities from Columbia River, Oregon, United States - Colum_Colum_RepB_8d | ecosystem: Environmental > Aquatic > Freshwater > River | place: USA: Oregon...
GGTGTTGCGGGGCGAGGCAGTATGGCGGCGGCGCAGGCTCACCGGCTGCGCCTGCGGACTTCAGTCGGTGGCGTACTGCGCGTTGGCAGCGGCCAGCAGCTGGCGCGCTTCGGCCCGCAGCGCGGGCGGCGCCAGCACTTCGCAATCGGGTCCGTGCTTCAGGATATCCATCAACAGCTCGCGCGTGTCGCTGTAGGGAAACTCAAGCTCGTAGCGGCCGTCGTCCAGCCAGCGCGACAACTGCGCCGGATGCCATTCCTCATCCGCCACCCAGCGCGCCCGATGAGCGGAGAAACGCAGCACGGCGCGGTGCGGGGCCGGCCCGGAGAAAATGCCGTAACCGCCGCCGAGGTGGGCGTCGAGCAGCGCGTCGTCCAGTTCATGGGCGGCGTCCGCGAGCAGGCTGGTCTGGCGGATGCGGTCGACCGCGAAGACCCGGATTTCCGCCTTGCCGTGGTCCCAGGTATCGAGATACCAGTTGTCGCGGTAGCGCACCAGACGCTGCGGCGAGACGACCCGCTCGGTCATTTCACCCCGCGTGCGGCCGTCGTAGTGCAGGCGCAACTGCCGCCGCAAGCCCAGCGCCAGCCCGACCGGCCCGAAGATCGCCGGCGGTGGCGCGCGCCGCGCAACGCCCAGAATGCGCATCCGCTTGGCGAGCTGGTCCGCGCCACCCTGGCGCTTGCCCAGCAGTTGCTTCAGCTTCTTGCGCAGCAGTTCAAGCTCGCCGTCCAGCAGCCCCGGCTGCAGCCGCGTCATGACTTCCTCGCAGGCCAGCAGGGCAAAGATTTCCTCCGCCGTAAAGCCCAGCGGCGGCAACTCCGGCAGGCTGCCGTCGGCGTCGCGGATATAGCGATAACCCGGCGGCTCACGCGTGTTCTGGATGATGACGCCCAGATCCTCGCGCATGTATTTCAGCAGGCGCTTCAGCGTGGACCAGGAGACATCAAGCTCTTCCTGCAGGCTCTGACGTGTGACCGCCGTGCGCGCGCGACTCAGCCGACGATGAATTTTCTGGACGTACTCCGAGCGTTCCATGCTGCCTCCGTTGCCAGGCGCCGCGCCGGTCTGCGCCGGCGGCAAGGCGGGTTGTTCTACTGCTCCAGATTCGATATGTCCCCAATTCGGTGAAAGCTGGCCAAGGCTTAGAACGCGACGTTGTCGCGCCCTTTCAGCTTCAGCATCTCGCGTGCCTCGGCGGGAGTCGCCACTTCCAGCGACAGCGCCTCGATCACGGTGCGAATGCGGCGCACCTGCGCGGCATTGGTTTCGGCGAGCTTGCCGGGGCCATCCCACAGCGAGTCTTCGAGGCCCACGCGCACCATGCCGCCCATCGCCGCCGACATCGTGGCGGTCGGGATCTGGCTGCGTCCGGCGCCCAGCACCGACCACAGGTAGTCATTGCCAAACAGCCGGTCGGCGGTGCGACGCATGTGGACGACGTCTTCAAAGTGCGCGCCAATCGCCCCGCGCAGCCCGAACACCGACTGGATCAGCAGCGGCGGCTTCACCAGCCCGCGGTCCAGAAAATGCGCGGCGGTGTAGAGATGGCCAATGTCATAGCACTCGATCTCGAAGCGGGTCTGGTTATCGCTGCAGGACTCGAGGATGTAGGCGATGTCGCGAAAGGTGTTCTTGAACACCCGGTCTTCACTGCCCGCCAGATAGGGCTTTTCCCAGTCGTGTTTGAATTCCTTGAAGCGCCCAATCATTTCGTAGAGCCCGAAGTTCATCGAGCCCATGTTGAGCGAAGCCACTTCGGGCTTCAGCTGCAGCGCGGGCTGCAGGCGTTCTTCGACCAGCATGGTCGGCGCGCCGCCGGTGGTGAGGTTGATCACCACATCGGAGGCCGCCTTGATCTGCGGACAGAATTCGCGGAACAGCGCCGGGTCCTGCGTCGGGCGTCCGTCCTCGGGGTGACGCGCATGCAGGTGGACGATGGCCGCGCCGGCTTCGGCCGCCCCGATCGCGGCGGCCGTGATCTCGGCCGCCGTAATCGGCAGGTGCGGCGACATGCTGGGCGTGTGGATGCTGCCAGTGACGGCGCAGGTGATGATGACTTTACGCGGCATGGCGCGGGTTCCTTATTTCGGAGCCATGAGGGCCGCGAGCGCGGCCTGTTGGGCGGCGTCCACGCTTTGGGTGGTCGCGCGGGCTTTGACCTTGTCGAGAATCGCGGCCACACCCGGCACCTCGGCCAGGATGTCCCACTGATAGACCTTGTTCAGCACCATGCCGGCATAGCCAAAGGTGTAGTAGGCATAGATGTCGACCAGCGAAAAGCTGGCCCCGCCCAGCCACGGGCCGCTGCCGGCCAGCTGCTTCAGCGCCGCCAGCCCTTTCTCCACCGCCGGCTTCACTTCTTCAAGTGCGGCCTGATTGATCGGCGCGCCAAACAGCGCGTGCCCAAAATGACGCCGGGCGGGCAGTTCGATATAGAGCTCCATCACCCGCATCAACTCGCGGGCCTTGGCCTGCGCGAACGGCGCGGTCGGAAAGTGGCCCGGATGCAGCGCTTCGATGTAGTCGAGAATCACATCGGTTTCGCTGATAAACCCTTCCGCCACTTCCAGGCAGGGGATCTTGCCCATGGGGCTACGCGCGCGAAACTCGTCTTTCTGGCTGGGCCGGGCGGTGACTTCTTCAAACGCCACGCCTTTCTCCAGCAGGGCGAGCTTCACCATGTTGAAGTAATTGCTGACCGGAAAACCGTAGAGCTTGAGCATGTGAGTCCTCGTTAATGGTTGATATTGGGCGGGGAGCCGGCGGCACGGCGCGCCTGCCAGCGTTCAACAGCGGCCATCAGGGCCGGCAATACGATCAGCGCGCTGGCCAGCGCGTAGGTCAGCGACAGCGAAATCAGCACGCCCATGCCGGCCATGCCCGGATGCTTGGACACCGCCAGCGTGCCAAACGAGGCCACCGCCGTCATCCCGCTGAACAGCACCGCGCGCGGCGTGCTGCTGGCGAGCAAGGGGTCGAGTCCGTCGATGTGTTTGCGCCTGACCACCAGATAGGCGCCGTAGGCGTTGTTCAGCCCGATCAGCAGGGGCAGCGCGATGATATTGGCGAAATTAAGCGGGAAATGGATCAGCACCGAAGTCGCCAGCGTCAGCAGCATGGCCAGCACCAGCGGTGCCGCCACCAGCAGCGCATCGACCCAGCCGTGCAGCACCAGCGCGTGCAGCAGGATGGTCAGAATCAACGCGCCCAGCGAGGCCTTGAGGCAGGCGTCGACCACCACGTCGCTGCCGATGACCAACTCGACCGGCGCGCCGGTGGCGCCCGAATCGGCGCCCTGCACTTCTTGCACAAAGCGGCGCATGGCGGCGTTGTCGTTCAGATTCTCGCGCGGGTAGACCTCAATGCGTGCGCGTCCGTCCGGCGCCAAATAGCTGGCGCGGAGATCCTCGGGCAGATCCGCGAGGCTGACCGGCGCGGCCTCCATCAGCTCGTTAAGACGCGCCAGCGTTTGCGGGAGATCGCCCAGCAGCTGGCGGCGCAGCGCGGCGATGTCGGCGTCCGGACCCAGCCGGCTTTCCAGGGCCGCGGCCAGTTGCGCGGCGGCGCTGCGCGCGGCCGGCAGGCTCAAGGCCTCGCGTTTGCTCGCGAGCTTGGCCGTGAAGGCCGTCAGCGCGGCCCGCTCCTCGGCATCGGCCGGTGCCGGCCCTGGGGTGAGGTCCGTCACGCCGGTCAAGGCCGTCGCCATGCCGGCGATGATCGACAGCTTTTCGTCCTGCCCCTCGGGCACCAGACGTTGCAGGGTGACCACCTTGTCGACGCTCGGCAGCTTGGCCAGCGTTTCGGCGCGCGCAGCGGCGGCCGCGACCGACGGACTCAAAATCTCGATGGTGTAGGGCGTGATGAGCGGGTCGTTGGCCAGTGCCAGGAACGCCCGCACCGACGGGCTTTCACGGTCCTTGAGATTGGCCGGATTGGGATCGAATGCTACCCGTGGCAGCAGCGCAAGACTGCCGAGCGTCAGGATGGCGGCGCCGGCCAGCACCAGTCGACCGTGGCGCCCCAGCACCACGACCAGCGCGCCAACGCCGGAACGATCCGCCCGCAGGCGAGCGTGCGGCACTTTGAGCAGCGAGAGCACCGCCGGCAGCAGCGTGATATTGGCCACCAGGGCAACGCCCATGCTGAAGCTGGAAATGACGCCCAGCTGCGCGAGGCCGCGATAGCTGGTGGGCACAAAAGCGGCAAAGCTGATCGCAGCGCCCACCGCCGCCAGCACCAGCGCGCCCCCGGCGCCGTCGCCCGCCGCGCCCAGCGCCGCGCGTTGGTCCCGTCCGTGGTCGCACTCCTCCAGATAGCGCATGGCGAACTGGATGCCGAAGTCGACCCCCATTCCGATGAACAGCACCGCAAAACAGACCGAAATGATGTTGAGGCTACCGACCAGCGCGGTAGCCAGCGCCGCAGTCCAGACCAGACCAAAGGCCAGCGTCACCAGCACCGCCACCACCAGCGCCGGCGAGCGCAGGCCCCAGACCAGCACCAGCGCCACAGCGGCAAAGGACAGCAGCGTAGTCAGGCCGGTATCGTCGGCCACGGTCACCAGTTCTTCGCTGTTCATGGGCACGGAGCCGGTGACCTGGAAGTGCACGTCCGGCCAGTCCTTCGCCATCTCGGCCAAGAGCAGGTGGAGCTGGTCGAGGGCGGCCTGTTCGGGCTGGAAAGAGGTTTTCTCGCGGGCCGGATCGACCAGCACGAAGGCGCGCTGCATGCCCTGCCCGACCTCAAACAGTTCATCGCGCCAGTGCACGGGCGCCCCGTCCTTGGCGGTCAGCGCACCAGCCAGCCGGCTGAACATCCGGGCGAGCAAGGCCTGACGGGCGTCGTCCAGCGGTTGGTCCAGCGCGGTCGACAAGGTGCCAAAGAGCCCGCGCAGGCTGGGATCATGCGCCAGCGTGCCCAGCAGCGGCGTCGCCTCGGCGAGACGCTCGTCGATCTGCCAGAGTTCATCCGTCGAGAGATATAGCAGGCCGTTACGGCGGAAAAACGCCCCGCCGCCCGGCTGGGACACGGCATGCGCGATGTCGGGTCGTGCCGCGAGCCGCGCCGCCAGCGCATCCGCCGCGTCCTCCGCCGCGCCGGCGTGCATCGACTCGGCAAACACCACCACATCGCCGGGTAGATGCGGAAAGGCTGCCGCCAGCGCGAGATTCGCCTGCCGGTGCGGCAAGCGCACGTCGATCATTTCCGAGGTGTCGGTGTCGATGCTGATGTGATTGGCGGTGTAGTGCAGCGCGTAGGCCGTGAGCAGCAGGCAGGCCAGCAGCACCAGCCAGCGCTGCGCCACCGACCAGCCGACGATCGCGTGCACCACGCGCCGCGGAAGATTGCGAAGTTCGGGTGACATAAATGCCTGTGTTGTGCGTCCTGTGAATGCGCGCGTGGCGCAAGTGCCGGAGCATCGCGCGTCGCGCCAGCGTCAGTCCAGCCCTGCAGACCCGACGCGGATCGGGCTGACTAAAGTCCAGCGCGCAAGCGACTTGCGCCGCCGCCCACCCGCAGTGCGCGCTTGCGCACCACGGGCGTTGTCTGTAACGGCCTAACTGGCCCGCGCGCGCCGCGCGGCGGGCTTGCTCGCGCGGGCAGGCGCCTTGCGCGCGGCCGGCTTGGCGGCGGCTTTTTTGCGCGCGGGTGCGGCAGCTTTCTTGCTCACCGCGGCGCGCTTGGCCGGCGCTTTCTTGCTGCTGGCACGCGGGGCCTTGACCGCAGGCGCTTCGCTGCTGGAGGAATACACCTTGCCGCGCTTGCGGGGATCGACGTCGAGCAGCCCGGCTTCGGCCAGTTCGGCCATCGCCTCGCGCGAGAACTCGGCCGACGGACCGTCGCCGGAAATCACGAACATCAGCGTCGAGTACTTGGTCTTCGCGCCACGGGAGACGTTTTCAAACCGGCGGATCACGCCGGCCGGGAAAGAAATGACGTCCAGCGGTTCAAGGTCGACGTGCTGCACCTTGCCGCGCGGATCTTCCCAGCTCGCGCGCCAGGTGCCGGTGATGCCGATGAAGGTCTCGTTGGTGTCGTGGTTGTGCATCATCGGGCCCTTGCCGGGCAGCGCGCGGCAGAATCCCAGGTTGAAGCCTTCAGAAATCTTGATCGCCGACATCCGCGCGGCCTTGTCGCCGACCGGGGACACCATGCCGCCCGCTTCCACCGCCGGCGGCTGGAAGCCAATGACGTTATAGAGAATGCGTTCTGCGCTGGGGTGATAGCTGTCGGGCAGACCACCGTCGGAGCCTTTGACCTTCGAGAATCGGGCGACGCGCTTCAACATGTCGCGACGGCTGACGGGTTTGCGGGGAATTTGTTCCTGGTAAGACATGCGCTGCTCCGGTTTAGGCTAGGACGCGCCGGACGGTACCGCATGTTCGCGCAGGCGTACACCCGCGAGCGGCTGGCGCTTGCGGGCACACAGCCGGCGCCCAAATTTTTGTTGCGCCGCCACATTCAAGCCCTACACTGCGCGCCATCGGTCCATTCAACGCGTCTGCCGACGCGAGGAGAAGACACGCATGCCACGCCTCATTCACGCCCTGAGCCCGTCCGACCGCGCGCGCCTGTGCCAGCACTTTCTGAAGCTCAACGACGAGGACCGGCGCTTGCGCTTCGGTGGCGCCCTGCCCGAGGAAATGATTCGGGACTACGTCGACGGCATCAATTTCGACCGTGATCGGGTGCTCGCGGCATTCGACTCACAGTTCGCGGTGATTGCCGTGGTGCACGTGGGCCAGGTCGACGGCACCGCCGAACTCGGCTTAAGCGTGCTCCCCGCCTACCGGCGCGAAGGCCTCGCCCAGCGCCTGATTCAGCACGCCGTCAAAAGCGCGCGGGCCCACGGCTGTCAGCGCCTGTGGATTCACTTCATGAGCGACAACGCCGCAATGGCGGCGCTAACCCGCAAACTGGGCATGCGGGTGGAATCACAGCAGGGCGAAGCCGACGCCTGGCTGCAGCTGCCCGGCCCGACCGCGGTCGAACTGGGCGTGCATTTTTATCGGGCGCAGTGGGACGCCGTGCTCGGCGCATGGCGGCAGTGGCTGCCGCAGGTCGCCTGAAGCTTATCTATACGCCGTCAACCACACCGGGTCCCAGCTGCTCGCTGATGTTGTCGGCCAGTTCCTCTTGGACGCTGGCCGTCATGCCATCACCGTTGTCAGCTGCGACGCTCAGGCGGCGTGGATCCCGGCGACCAGCTCCGGCCAGCGGCTGAAGCTGCCTTCGCCGCCCATGGTCGAGTACAGCGAGACGCGGTCCAGCACACCGTCATAGCGCTGGCGCAGCGTCTGGCCCAGCGTGGCCGACGGGGCAAACACTACAATTTCCGACAGTAGCGCGTCGGGCACATGTGCGCCCATCTCGTCGAGCTTGCCTTCCCGCATCAGCCCGCCGAGCTGCTTTTGCAAATCGCCGAAGCCGTGGAACTCCAGCACCGTCGCGTAGCTGGGGGTGGAGGCATAGAAGGCGATCTGACGGCGCACGGCTTTTTCCATCGTCGCGCGCTCGGCTTCGGTCTCGCCCGTCACCACAAACACCGGCGAATAGAGTTCCAGATCCGCCACCGTCTTGCCGCGGGTGCGCGCGCCCTCGTCCAGCGCCGGGCGCACGACTTCTTTTAGATAGGGCACGGTGTGCATGGGGTGAACGTGAAAGCCGTCCGCCGCTTCACCTGCCGCTCGGCACATGCGCGGATTAACACCGGCCAGGTAAATGGGGATCTCCGGCTGCGCGTTGGGGCCGGGGTTGAAGAACTCGTTAATCAGCTTGAACTGGTAGAACGGCCCTTCGTAGTTCGGCCGCGCCCCGGTCTGGAAGGTATTCCAGATCGCCCGCACGCAGTGGATGTAGTCGGTAACGCGCGCGGCGGGATGTTCAAAAGGCATCGAAAACCGGCGCTCCACGTGCTGCCGAATCTGGGTGCCCAGCCCCAGGCGGAAGCGACCGTTCGAATAGCGCTGGAGATCCCAGGCGATCTGGGCCGTCGAGAACGGCGTGCGGGCGAAGGCCACGGCGATGTTGGTGCCGATTTCCAGTTTGCTGGTGGCGGCCGCGGCGAAGGCCAGCGGGAAAAAGGCGTCGTGCGCGGCTTCAAAGGTCCAGGCGCAGTCGATGCCCATGCTTTCCAGTTGTTGCGCCTGCGCGGCTACTTCGGCCGGCGCCATGGCCGGTAGCAAGCTGTCGATTTTCATTTGCACGTCCCTCTCTTTTTCTTTATTTCAAACGTCGCCAGTCAGCGTGCGAATAATCACGCCACCGGATTTTTCGTCGTGTTCCAGCGAGACCAGCTTGCGGGTCTCGGCCTCCTCCAACAGCTTGCTGAACGAGCGGAAGCCGTAGTAGGACTCGTTGAAGCCGGGCCGGCGGCGCTTGATCGCCTGCTTGACCATCGAGCCCCAGATTTTTTCTTCCGTGCCGCGCTCGGCGACCAGCGCCTCGATGGTTTCCATCGCGATGTCCAGCGCCTCCTGCTGACGGTCGGCGTCGCTGGCCGCTGCGGGCTTGTCGGCGGCCTCGGGTTTCTCGGCGGCTTCGGCGGGTTTGTCCGCCACCTCGGGCTTCTCGGCGGGTGCGGCCGCCGCGCTTGCCGCAGCGGGCTTCCGCGCACGCGGCCGACGCTTTTCCTTTTCCACGCGCACCAGATCGTCGTAGTAGATGAACTCGTCACAGTTGGAGATCAGCAAGTCTGAGGTGGACTGCTTCACGCCCACCCCGATCACCGTCTTGTTGTTCTCACGCAGCTTGCTGACCAGCGGCGAGAAGTCGGAGTCGCCGCTGATGATCACGAAGGTGTCGACGTGGGACTTGGTGTAGCAGAGGTCCAGCGCATCGACCACCAGGCGGATGTCGGCAGAGTTCTTGCCGCTCATGCGCACGTGCGGGATTTCGATCAGCTCGAAGGCCGCCTCGTGCATATTGCCCTTGAATTCCTTGTAACGGTCCCAGTCGCAGTAGGCTTTCTTGACCACGATATTGCCTTTCAGCAACAGCCGCTCCAGCACTTTGCCTATTTCAAACCGGGCGTATTTGGCGTCGCGGGCGCCTAGGGCGATGTTCTCGAAGTCGCAGAACAAGGCCATGATGCTGGTGTCGGATGGAGCCGCCATGCGGATAAGACTTCCCTGGCGGATCGGATGGATCGCCGTGTTGGTGAATAAGACCGCATTGTAGGCGGCAGGATCGCCCGCGCCTACCGCGCTTCCGCCGCCCCCCAGCCCTCGGGCATGATGCGGCTCACTTCATCGCCAGAGGACATGCCGTGGCCAGCGACATCATGATCACCGACATCACCGTCGACTACCGACCCATCGCCGAGGCCCGCAAGCTTTCGGGCCTGCGCCTGGTGCTGGGCGCCTATGCCGTCCCCGGCCCGTGGCGTGAAGCCTGCAAAGGGCTTTTTTATGTGAAGAAGATCCCCTACACACCGGTGGTGACCGCCAGCGCCGGGCGCAGCGATCTGGAATTCGGCATGGCCGAGGCCGACCGCGAGCTGGTGGAGTGGACGGGTCAGGCCAGCGCGCCCGTTGCAGCCTGGAACAACGAACGCCCGCTTGCCGGCTGGCTGGATCAGATCAATCTGGCCGAGCGCATCAATCCCGAACCGCCGCTGGTGCCCGCGGCGCTGGACGACCGGGCGCGCATGTTTGGCCTGGTCAACGAACTGGCCGGTGAACACGGGTTTGCCTGGACCAAGCGTCTGGCGATCATTCATCGCGTGATGCCGACGCTGCCGCCGGGCGATCCTGCGCGGGCGTTCTGGAGTCATCTGGGCGAAAAATACCGCTACACGCCGGATGCCGGCCGCCGTGCGCCGGCGCGCATGGCGGAGATCCTCACTGCGCTGGACCAGCAGTTGGCCGGGGCGCTGGCCCGCGGCGAGCGCTATTTCATTGGCGGGCGACTCTCCGCGCTCGACATCTACTGGGCGACTTTCTCCACCATGCTCGCGCCGATGTCGCCAGCCCTGTGCCCGATGGCCACCAGCTTCCGCGAACATTATTCGAACCCGGATCCGGAAACGCAGGCCGCGCTGAGCCCGGCGCTGATCGCGCACCGCGATTTCATCTACGAAAACTGGCTGGAACTGCCGATCGTGTTTTAGGCGCAGGCCGCGAAGCCCTCCCACCAAAATCACCAGTGGGAGCGGCAACGCCGCGACGCCAGCATCAACTCATCGACAGCCTAAGTCGGGGCGAAGCCACTCCCACCAAAATCATCAGTGGGAGCGGCAACGCCGCGACGCCAGCATAAAGTCGTCGACAGCCTAAGTCGGGGCGAAGCCACTCCCACCAAAATCACCCGTGGGAGCGGCAACGCCGCGACGCCAACATAAAGTCATCGGAAGCCCCCCACACTGCCCCGTGGGAACGGCAACGCCGCGACGCCAGCATCAAGTCGTCGACAGCCTCGGTCGGGGCGTAGCCCCTCCCACCAAAATCACCCGTGGGAGCGGCAACGCCGCGACGCCAGCATCAACTCTGTAGTGGTCAACCAATCCCGGACACTGTTTTAAGTTTTTCTTCTGCAATCGCTGGCGGCAGACCGTTATTGAACTGATGCGGTCGCTGCCAGTTGTACTGGTTCATCAGGTAATGGCTGATGTCCCGTTGCGCTTCATTCACCGTCGCATAGCCCAGGCTCGGCACCCATTCCGTCTTCAAACTCCGGAACAGCCGCTCCATCGGCGCGTTGTCCCAGCAGTTCCCGCGCCGACTCATGCTCTGGCTCATCCGGTAACGCCACAGCTGTTGCCGGAACACCCGGCTCCCATACTGACTGCCCTGATCCGAGTGGAACAGCACGCCCACCGGCCGACCCCGCTGCTCATAGGCCATCTCCAGCGCCTTGCCGACCAGCGCAGCATCAGGACTGCCCGACAACGCCCAGCCCACCACGCGCCGTGTGAACAAGTCCAGCACCACCGCCAGGTATTGCCAACATCCGCCCGCCCAGACGTAGGTGATGTCGCCGCACCACACCTGATTCGGGCCTGCCGGCGCAAACGCCCTGTCCAGACCATTGGGGATGTCCAGCCGCTCCGCCGTCGCCTGCCGGTAGGCGTGACGCCCCGGTTGCTTGCTCACAAGCCCCAACTCACGCATCAGCCGACGCGCTTTGAAGCGACCAATCTCCAACCCTTCCTGACGCAGCATGCCGACCACCGTGCGACTCCCCGCAGCCCCTCGGCTCGCGCTGAACGCCGCCTGCACCCGGCCCTTCAGCGCCACACGCGCCATATCCACACGATGCCGACGCCGGCTCTGCGCATACCAGGCCGAGCGCGACACCTCGAAGACCTCACACAGCAAATCCACCGGCACCGATTCACTCAGCTCCGCTACAAGCGCCCGGGTTTGAAGTCTTCCGACATCAAGAGCGCGGTAGCCTTTTTTAAAATGGACTTCTCCAGCTCAAGCCGCTGGATACGTGCTTCCAGCGCCTGAATCTTCTGCTGCTCCGGCGTCAGCGCCTTGCTTTGCGGGGTGATACCGCCACGCTCCGCTCGGAGTTGCTCCACCCAGCGACGAATCGCCGTCTCGCCAACCCCGACCGCCTTGCCGGCCTCCGGACAACTGTAGCCGCGGTCCAACACCAATGCCGCAGCCTCCAGCTTGAAGTCCGCAGAAAATGTTCGTCTCTGCTTGCTCATCAGACACCTCTCACGCGGCGAATATAGCCGCCTATCGGGGTGTCCGGGGTTAGTGGACCACTACACAGTGCTGGCTGCGGTGTTGTTGGGAGCGTGCTTGGCGAGTTGGCCACTAAAAGGCTTGGCCGAGCCTTGCAACCCCGATTTCGGGAGTTGCAGTCCTGAAGAAACCGCCGAGTGGAACGCGGGACGTGCGAATAGAATACAGCAGCAGCACCAAACAGAACTCGCGGTCCGGGCGCAACTTGAGCAGTCCATTGAGCAGACCGTGGCCGAATGTAGGAAAGAAACCATCCAGTCGGACTTGTGCAAGCGGATTGTTGACAGCCGGTCGGAGCGGGCACGCGCGGCTAATACACGCGCGGCTAATAAAGGTGAACCCGCCGAGCCTTGCAACCCCGATTTCGGGAGTTGCACTACTGCAGAAGCCGAAGCATTCAGAGCCGAGAGAGGCAGAGTATATGCAGAGCAAGACAGACCGGCATTAGAAGCATATGAGCGCCGAAAAGCAGAAATCGACAGAGACTTCGAAAATGCTGATAAAGCCATCGCCAAAGCCATGCTCGAGGGCATACAAGAGAAGCAACAGGCGGAACAACAAGCGAAGAATAATTGCCGGGAGAACTCAGAGAAGCGTTCAGCGGCAGAGTTCCCATTAGCCTGTAAACAATCCCAGCAAGTTAATTTGAACAATGGAATCTTAATACCAATAGTTTCTTGTACCGCGATGTCGGACGCCGTTGACATCTGTGACATAGAAATTAATCGGGGCAATTGCGGAGCAGTACTATTTGACAGCGAAGGGTCGGGGACTACTTTGCCGGTCCGTCTGAAATTCGGGCAAACAGCCAAGTGGGCCCCTAACTGTACTGTGATTGAGATGCGATTTCGCACGAGCGTCGGCGTTTGGACACTCAATTGGAAAAAATAGAAAAAACTGCCATATGGTCTCAGTGGGTGAGGAATTGACGTCGACCTCCGCCAGCGCATGACGCCCTCTCAAATTGAGAAGGGTCAGGACTAAACACGCGCCTGCGTGGCCAAGAACTACAAGGGTTGCTGATTTTTTGGGGCGGGCCATCGAATGAGCGGCCCAACATAGCCGGAATTTTTGCCCAAGCTACTCGTTGACGCGACGCGCTCATGCGTGCGCTCCGGCGCTGCGGACCGGCTGGGGAAAGCGCCGCCGGAGTCGGCGCCATCATGCGGTTCGCAAACAGCCATGTCGCAAGCCACCGTTTGCAAGCAGAGTGATGAGAAGACGAAAGTGCGAAGAAAAGAAATGAAACAATCGGGCGCTGAAGAAGATCGTGGCTATCCGTGTGAGTCACCACAGAAGGACTTTCTGTATTTTGCGATGAAGGTGCGGGGTGGTCGGGTCAAGGTGAAAGGGGAGCCGACAGAGTTCATGGTGAGGCTTAGTGGGGAGATCAACGAAGTGATTGCGAAGGCATTGGCGCGCGCAAAATGAGTAGCGTGCTGAAGGCGTACCTGTAGGAGCACCCAAGGGCGCTACACGGTAGCGGATTTCACCTGCACGCTAAATGTTTCGTAGCCAAAACAGTTCACCCTGGTTTTGGGCCGCGGAGGCTGCCATCGGTATCATGAATTTCAGGCGACCGAGATGAGGCTTCTTTCTGGCGAAAACTAGGCATGCCACTCAGGCCGAGCCTAGGTAATTTCCCGATGCTGCGGCAACTGCGGGTCGCTCTGCTTGGTTTCTACCAACCTACCGTCATGGCGCACTCGGCGCCTAGAATGAATTGAGGATAGTCCCAAGAAAGCGCTGGGCGGGCTGACGCTCAATGCCTTCGTGGCATAACCGGCCGAGGTTTGGCTACTCTTGTTACAAACTGTTAAACCTCCCTGAAAATGGGGAGCCAAGTCAAAGCGGAGCTCTGCGGGACAAGCGCCACTTAGGGTTTCGGGCAAAGACGCTGATTCGGGGGTAAAAATTGGTTGGCACTGACGCACAAATCAAACGCTCGCCTGAAATGTATCTTGCCGGCTACGCGATGGCGCGAGCGTGCGTGGACGGTGCACCCCCACCATGGCTGGGCGTAGGCGGCTGGAATGAGGCATACGACTTGTTCTTCTCTGCCTTGGGTCAGGGGCGCTCAGGTAAAACATTTCGGAACAGCCTTAAGAATGCTCGCGACTCCTTTGACGGGTTCTTCCAGAACGGACGCGTCGGATGGCGACAATCGTCAAAGGTTGACAGGCCTCCCGCCCCTAATCGTCAAGTAGACCTCATCATCAAAGAATGGAACGCACGTAGTGATGCGGAACTGCGCGAAGCTGTCTTGGGCCTCATTGGCGGTGAGACGGCAGGGGCGGGAACCGAATTTGAACAGATGTTCAACCCCCATGACGAGACTGACGCACGAAGGAGAGTTCTAGCGGAGGTCGCACGTCGACAGGGCCAAAGCCAGTTCAGAAGGCAGCTTCTACAAGCCTATGGAGGTGCCTGCGCCGTATCAGGTTGTAACGTACAGGAAGTTCTCCAGGCAGCGCATATAAGACCTTATACGGGGCCACACCGGAATGTGGTAACTAACGGCCTGCTTCTACGAGCGGACCTCCATACCCTATTCGACCTGAAGATGCTCATCATCAACCCTACAACTATGCGGGTGGAGATAGCCGAAGAGCTTCGCCTGACCGGATATGGTGAGTTTCACCTGAAACCACTCAGGCTCCCCGCTGACAAGATCCAACACCCCGATAAGGCTGCGCTCCGCACATCATTGGGAATGTGAGCGGTAAAGAATATGACGGGGCACTAGCAAAAAGGTGTGAGCGTCTCGTGCTTTGAGGGACGGGATTTGGCAACGTCACGCGTTGCACCGAAATCATAGGCGGGTCGCTGCGAAAGTGTGCCGCCCATGAGCCGCTCCACCACACCAAGACCTCCACTTGGGCCGTGCCTTACTTCATCGGTCGCGACGCTGCGAAAGTATTGGCCGCGCAAGCTGCTGCGTCCTAACGTCCCGCTCACGGGGTCAACTTCGAACCAATTAAACTTGGGGACCCGGTGATCCAACGCGCGACATAAGGGAACTGATGGTGAAGGGATTCGCATGGAAATAATTGTTATCGGAGCATCGCTGGCTGTGGTAGCAGCCTTCGTGGTCGCCGCACGCACGCTAGCAAAACGCGCAAACGAACAGCGCGAGGCGGCAAACTCCAAGGCGGCTGCCATCATCGCGCGCGCTAGCGCACTTGAGGCCGCGCCGGGTGGCGAGTATTTCGCGGCGTCGGTGCTCAAGATATTTGAGGCGAAACACGGTGCAGCGTTGGACGAACGGGCTTCGGCCCGGGAGCGGTCCCTGCTCCCTGCTGCCATTGCGCAGCAACTCAATCTAGCCGAGGAAGCACTTCGTAATCGTGAACAGTTCCGCGAGACCTACAACAAGGAGTTCGTGAACCGCCGCTTGCGCGAGCAGTGGTCTTGGTTCAACGGTCGCAAAACAAGGCTAACGGAGGACCAACGTCAAGCTGTGGTCACGGATGAAGACGCGACGCTTGTCGTAGCGGCTGCGGGCAGCGGCAAAACAGCGACGATTGTGGCCAAAGCCGAATACTTGGTGCGCGCAGGTCTGGCAAGGCCGGAGCAGATCTGTTTGCTGGCATTTAACACGCGCGCGTCGGAGGAGATAGCCGAGCGCCTCGCTGCGCTCGGCGTGAATGGTGCAACTGTGAGCACAATTCATGCGCTCGGGTACGGCGTTCACGGCATGGCAGGCGGTTCAAAGCCTCCCTTGAGTCCGCTTATAGACGATAGGTCTCTTGAGAGATTCATAGCTCGAACACTGCGAGGCCTGTTGGAGCAGGACAAATATCGCAAGGACGTATTTTTCTGGATCTGGGCGAAGCGAGTAACCGCCGAGATGCTTTCCGGTGCCAACACGCCACATGAGCGGCTGCAGATGGAGAGAAGCTACGACCTCCGCACACTCACTGGCGTGCGCGTGCGTTCTCAGGCAGAGGTAAAGCTGGCGGACTGGATGACGCTGCACGGAATTTCATGGGAGTACGAGCGTCCCTATTCTCATAGGCACAACAACCCGACCAAGAAAGCTTACCAGCCAGATTTTTACCTGCCGGAGGCCAACGCATGGGTTGAACTCTGGGCGCTCAACCGAGATGGCAGGTGCGCACCAAACATTGATGCCATTAAGTATCGGCTCGAAATGGATTGGAAACGTGAACAGCACAAGATGCATGGCACGCTCTTAGTCGAGGTCTGGCAGGACGAGATCTGGAACGACGGCATTGACGCGTACATGAGGGGGCAGCTTGAGCCTCTAGGTCTGAAGGCAGTCCCGCTAACAGCGGACCAAACCAAGACGCTAATAGCCGACGAACAGGAACCGGTCTCATCACGACTTTCTAATTTGATTAAGTCATTTCTGGCACTTCATCGAGGCGGGCTATGGTCAATGGCGGAGCTAACCGCAAAGGCTTGGGGTGAGAGAGAACGGCTTTTTTTGTCGCTCTACCAGCCAGTGATTTTGGCCTATGAGGCCGAACTCAAAAGTCGCGGTGAAATTGACTTCGACGACATGATGGGAGGTGCAGTCGCGCTTCTACCGACGGTGAAGACCCATCGATTCAAGTACGTTCTAGTAGATGAGTTTCAAGACAGTTCCCGCGCACGCATGGAACTGATTAAACAACTTCGGTCGGTCTCTCCGGGGGCGCGGCTCTTTTTGGTGGGCGACGACTGGCAGCCCGTCTATCGGTTCGCTGGAGCTGACCTAGGGCTTTTCACGCAAGTTGAGAAGCATCTCGGCACGACAGCTCGCGTGATGCTCGGAGATACGTTTCGGCTACTACCAGACGTGGCCGACGTGAGCTCTCGTTTTGTGATCCAAAATCCATCCCAGATTCAGAAGGTCGTAAACGCTGCCAAGCTGAGACTTCCAGAGCACGGGATTGTGCTACACGGCTATGAGGGTGATAAGTGGCTTGCCGCTCTTCGGGACACGATGGATAGCATCGAGGCCCGATCACGACCAGGCACACGAATCTTGCTGCTCAGCAGATACCGGCGGCCGCTTGAAGACCGAGGGCTTAAGCAGCTCACGGAAACTTATCGGGACAAGGGCTTAACCGTCGAGACCGCGACAATGCACCGGTCCAAGGGGCTGGAGGCAGACCACGTCGTTGTAATTGGAATGTCTTCCTCCGCTCCTGGCTTTCCAAGTGCTACGGAAGATGACCCGGTGCTTCAACTTGTCTCAGCCGCACCCGATCCGTTTTTGTACGGTGAGGAGCGGCGACTGATGTATGTGGCGCTCACCCGAAGCCGTGGCCGTGTCTACTTGCTGTACCCGGAAAAACAACCGTCAACGTTCGTAGAGGAACTCTTACAGCGGGATGGTGCAAACGTTGAGAAAATAGGGAAGACATCCAACCGATTGCTATGCCCTCGATGCAAAGGGCGGACGGTCTCACGCCGAGAAGGCGAGGGTTATGCATTTTGGAGTTGCATGCACTGGCCTCAGTGCGATGGCAGACTCGACGAGTGCCCAAGCTGTGATGAGGGCGCAATGGTCTCTGTCGACACGCGCGTATCTGAGTGCAGTGCTTGCAAGTCGCAACTGGAGCGTTGCCCAAAGTGTGCAAAAGGAAATCTGTTTCTGCGGAAAACTAAGATAGGACAGTCGAATTTCTGGGGTTGCTCCGAGTGGCGGGCGGACGGCTCAGGCTGTAACTACACACGGAACGCTTCGGTATTGGCTAATCAAAGGGCCCGGTGAATCCGAGGGTGAGTTCTACCCCGTCGTGATTTGAGGATTGGGCGAGGCTGTGCTCTCGGAGCGCGATGTTGGTATATGTGCTCATTCGCTTGAATCAGGCCGGGAGAATTTCCCGCCGAGCCATTAGAGTCAGCAGCCAAGCCAGCCATTCAGGTAGCCTGCGCACTTTCCAAAGTAGATTGCGCGCCATGGTTAAATCGGTTGGATACCAAGTGATTTATAACGGCGACAGCACGGGCACCGAGTCCCTGCTGTTCGAGTTTCGTTGCCCTAGTTGCGGTGAGGCATTCCTAGCCTCTCGCACTGCCTTCCAGCCTGTCACCGACGGGCCCTGCCCGCGCTGCATCTGGGCTTTTGAACTCGCCCGCTGCTGCGATAGGCTCAGGTTTTCAGATAGGTTTGAGCCATGAGAAAAGGATTCCTGCTGTTCTTCGCCCTGCTGGGGATGCCGCCCGCGTGGGGGCTGACTTCGACAAGGGAGTGGCTGCTTTGAGTGCAGGCGACTTCGCCACGGCGCTGCTTGAGTTGAAGCCGCTGGCAGACCAAGGCAATGCGGCTGCCCAGTTCAGCCTCGGGTTCATGTACGACAACGGCCACGGCGTGCCGCAGGACTACAAGGAAGCCGTGAGGCTCTACCGGCTGGCCTCTGACCAAGGCCTCGCAGTGGCCCAGTCCAACCTCGGGTTGATGTACTCCAACGGCCAAGGAGTGCCGCAGGACTATAAGGAAGCCGTGAAGTGGTACCGGCTGGCGGCAGATCAAGGCGACGCGTCGGCTCAGGGCCACCTCGGGTTCATGTACGCCAACGGCCACGGTGTGCCGCAGGACTACAAGGAGGCCGTGAGGCTCTACCGGTTGGCGGCGGCCCAAGGCAACGCGTCGCCCCAATCCAACCTCGGGATCATGTACGCCAACGGCCATGGCGTGCCGCAAGACACACCCACTGCCTACATGTGGTTCAACATAGCCGCAGCGTCGGGGGATAAAAACGCCACTGAGAACCGCGACAAAATCAGTAAGCGCATGACGCCCTCGCAGATTGAGAAGGGCCAGGATCTGACCCGCGCCTGCATCGCCAAGAACTACAAAGGGTGCTGATTGTGCTGCAACTCCCCCACTGCCGGCGTCGCATTCCAGAGTCGGCATCCTGATAACGATGAATAAAGATTACTACCGCATTCTCGGTGTGCTGGACGATGCCGAGGACATTGTTATCAAGGCGGCCTACCGGTCCTTAGCGCAGAAATATCACCCCGACCGCTGGCAAGGTAATGCTGCTGAGGCGACTCGTCGCATGGCCGAGATAAACGCGGCCTACGCTGTCTTATCCGACCCCGATAAACGCCGCGCATACGACGCCACACGCGACAAATCTGATTTTCAGGATGACTCTGCCGACGCCGACGCCGACGACAGTCAGGATGCCTTTGCGGCAATCGACAAAGACTGGGCCATTGCGACCAAATACAAACCTGAACTGATCGCAATTGAAGCCGAGCTTCGGCGTATCGCGCGCGAGTTAGGGACGACCTTCAAGTTGCTCCTGCTGGAGCATAAGAACTTCGATAACTACCGGAATGTGGCAGAGGCTCTCGAGCGGACATACCTCAAAAAATACTTCGGCAGCACTCAAATCGCGCAGGATTTCGCGAAGGAGTTGATTCTGGAAGGCAGAAGAGACGCGGCGAGGGAGTTGAATCAAACCGTCCGGGTATTGGGGAATTGCGATAGGGAAATCGTTGCTCGAATTTCGGTTCAATTCAAAACCGGACGGTTGGCTAAATTCGAAAAAATCATCGAAGCGGAGCGGCGAGACAGCATATTTTTGATCTGGTTACTAGTCGTGCTGGTCGGGTTGGTAACCGGGTTGACGATCTTTTGGATCGCCCACTGAATCGCCCCGGCTTTCGTAGCCGCCTACGAGTCCATGATTTCCGCACGCCGCTCAAACTTTACTGGAGACAGTCCCCGGTTCGACCCATGTCGGAATTTGGGGTTGTAAAACATCTCGACATAGTTCCGCGCAATACCGCTGCGGACATCGTCAGCAGCGGGACCGTAGACATCATGAGGCTCGTTACACGGGGGGCTCGGGAAGTGCTTCGGGACCTAGCACATATGCTGCGCGGGCGAGCCGATGCATTGAAGCCCGCCAGGTGAGTGCGATGGTTTATGCCAAGGCGGATCTGGTGAACAATTAATGCCCTCCGCCTAAGGTTCCAGACCACGGGCAGGGGGCATCGAAAGAAATAGCGGGTATTGGAGCGGGGATCAAAGCCGACTTCCCGGAAACATCCCCATTCAGAACAAAAGGATAGCCGCGAAATGGTGCTGATGATCGACAACTACGACTCCTTCACCTACAACCTCGTGCAGTACTGCGGGGAGCTGGGTGAGGACGTGCGGGTGTTTCGCAACGACGCCATCAGCGTGGCGGACATCCGGGCGCTGGCGCCGGAGCACATCATTCTCTCGCCGGGACCCTGCACGCCGAACGAGGCGGGGGTGTCGCTGGCGGTGGTGCGCGAACTCTCGGGCGTGTTTCCCATTCTGGGCGTGTGTCTGGGGCATCAAAGCATCGGGCAGGCCTTTGGCGGGAAGGTGGTCCACGCCCGCGAAGTCATGCACGGCAAGACCTCGCTTATTCATCACCGCAATACAGACGTCTTCGCGGGTCTCGGTAATCCCTACACTGCCACCCGCTATCACTCGCTGGTGATCGAGAAAGACAGCTGCCCGAGTTGCCTGGAAGTCACCGCCTGGACCCAGCACCCGGACGGCAGCATGGACGAGATCATGGGCGTGCGGCATCGCGAGCTGCCGGTCTATGGCGTGCAGTTCCATCCGGAATCGATCCTGACCGAGCACGGCCACGCGCTGCTGCAGAATTTTTTCACCTTAAGCAAAACCCGCCGCGCGGCCTGAGCACGCCCTATGCAAATCCGTGAGGCCATTGCGGCCGCGACCGCGCGGCAGGATCTTGAATTTGAGGACATGCTGGCGGTGATGCGCCAGATCATGAGCGGCGAAGCCACGCCGGCGCAGATCGCGGGCCTGCTGGTGGCGCTGCGCATGAAAGGCGAGACCGTGGACGAAATCACCGCCGCGGCGTCCGTGATGCGCGAGCTCTCGCTGAAAGTACACGCCACCGCCAGCCCGCTGATCGACACCTGCGGCACCGGCGGCGACGCCAGCGGCACCTTCAATATTTCCACCGCGGCGGCCTTCGTGGTGGCGGCGGGCGGCGGCTTCGTCGCCAAACACGGCAATCGCTCGGTTTCCAGCAGCAGCGGTTCGGCCGACGTGCTGGAAGCGGCCGGGATCCGGCTCACGCTAACGCCGGCGCAAATTGCAGATTCCATTCGCGACACCGGCTTCGGCTTCATGTTTGCCCAGGCGCATCACAACGCCACGCGCCACGCCGCCGGGCCGCGCCGCGAGCTCGGCATCCGCACGCTCTTTAACGCGCTGGGGCCGCTGACCAATCCGGCCGGCGCGCCGCTGCAGCTGGTGGGGCTGTTTGATCGCAGCTGGGTGGAAAAAGTCGCCGTGGTGCTGTCGCGCCTCGGCACGCAGCGCGCGATGGTCGTCCATGCGGCCGACGGACTGGACGAGATCAGTATCGGCGCGCCGACCACCATCGCCGAACTGCGTGAAGGCGTCATCACGCACTACGAATTCGAGCCGGCCAGCTTAGGCATTCCGCGCGCGCCGCTCGCCGCACTGAAGGTGAAAGATGCGCAAGAGAGCCTCGCGGTGATCAAGCGCGTCTTCGATGGCGAGGCCGGCCCGACACGCGACATCGTGGCGCTGAACGCCGGCGCCGCGCTCTACCTCTGCGGTTTCTGCGCGGACCTGCGCGAAGGCTATGCCCGCGCCGGCGAACTCATCGCCAGCGGCGCCGCACGCGAGCGTTTTCACCATTGCACGGCTTACTCACAAGCACTGGAGACTCCCCCGGCATGAGCAACGAAACTTCCGCATTGGTGCCGGGGCACGACCTGCTGGCCGAAATCATGGCGCACAAGCAGGGCGAGGTCGCCGCGCGCCGCGCCGTGCGTTCGCTGGCTGAACTTGAAGCCGCCGCTGCCGCGCAGCCCCCACCCCGCGGCTTCGAAGCCGCGCTACGCCGGCAGATCGCGCGCGGCCTGCCGGCGGTGATCGCCGAATCCAAAAAAGCCTCGCCCTCCAAGGGCGTGATGCGTGAACACTATGTGCCGGCCGAGATCGCCGCGTCCTACGCCGCCGCCGGCGCGACCTGCCTGTCGGTAATTACCGACGAGCATTTCTTCCAGGGATCGGACGCGGATCTCGTAGCCGCCCGCGCCGCCTGCGCGCTGCCGGTCATTCGCAAGGACTTCATGTGCGACCCGTATCAAATCGTGGAGTCACGCGCGCTGGGCGCGGACTGCGTGCTGTTGATTGTCTCGGCGCTGGAAGACGCGCTGTTGCAGGAACTGGCCGATACCGCGCGTCGCTACGATCTGGACGCGCTGCTGGAAGTGCATAACCGCGAAGAACTGGAGCGCGCGCTGCGCCTGCGGCTGCCGCTGATTGGCATCAACAACCGCGATCTGAAACGCTTCGTCACCGACATCGACACCACGCTGGGCCTGTTGCGGGATATTCCGCCCGACCGGCTGGTGGTGACCGAATCCGGCATTTCCTCGCGCGAACAGGTGCAAAAACTGCGCGCGCGGGAAGTGAACGCGTTTCTGGTGGGCGAGGCCTTTATGCGTGAGCCCGACCCGGGCGCGAAGCTACGCGCCCTGTTTTTCTGATTTGGCGGGCTCGCGGCTGGCGCTGAAACCCAGCCGGTTCCCGCCCGGATCCTCAATCGAAAAATGCGCCGCTTCCTGCGGCGAGCCGCGGCCGGTGATGGTCGGCGGCGAGGCGTACTGCACGCCGATGTAGTTGAGATGGTCGACCGCGCGGTGCCAGTCTTCCCAGCCCGTGTCGAGCCCGAACTCCGCCACCCCGCTGACCATGCCCTGCGCCGCCGGGCCCGCGCCCTGCTGCACACGGAGCCGCCCGCCGAAAAACTCGAAGCTCACCGCATCGGCCTCGCTGCTGGCGAGCCGACAGCCCAGGGTGTCTTCGTAGAACCGCCGCGCGGCGGCCAAATCCGGACACCACACCACGATCCGCAGCGACGGACGGCGGGTGAACTCGTCCAGCGGACCGCTACTGTTTTTGTTGGCCATAGGTCGCAAACATCGCAATTGCCTCCGCAATTTCAGACGCGCTGAGCAGCACCAGTCGCCCGGTCTGCAGCGCCAGCAAATACTGCCGCGCCAGTTCTTCGACTTCCACCGCCAGCCGCCGGGCGCGGTCCAGCGTGGGGCCCACGGCAACCAGCCCGTGATTGGCGAGCAGGCAGGCGCGGCGTTCGTGGAGCGCGGCCAGCGCGGCATCCGACAAGGCCTGGGTGCCGAAAGTCGCATAGGGCGCGCAGCGGATGTCGGCACCGCCGCCGGCCACAATCATGTAGTGAAAGGACGGAATGCCCTCTCGCGTGCAGGCCTGCGCGGTGGCATAGGGCGAGTGCACGTGGACCACCGCGTTGACCTCGGGCCGGGCGGCGTAAATATCGCGGTGAAAGCGCCATTCACTGGAGGGCCGCCAGTCCGGGTCCAGCACCTCGCCGCTCAGCGACACTTCCACCATGCTGGCCGGCGTGAGCTCGCCAGGCACCACGCCGGTCGGCGTGATCAACATGCCGCGTGCGGTGCGCACACTGGCGTTGCCGGCGGCGGCGCGATTGAGTCCGTCCTGCTCCAGCCGCTGCATCACCGCGACCAGTTCGGCGCGGCGGGCGGCGCTCGCCGGCTCAGCGGAGGAAGAGGTCGTAGGCGACATTGCCGGCTTCTTCCACGTAGTCCATTTGCAGCTCACCCAGGAACTGGCGGAACTCGGCTTCGCGCGCGCTGGCGACCTGAATGCCGATTAGCACGCGCCCGTAGGCCGCGCCGTGGTTGCGGTAGTGAAAGAGGCTGATGTTCCAGCGGTCACCCACCTGATTCAGAAAGTGCAGCAGGGCGCCGGGGCGTTCGGGGAATTCCACCCGCAGCAGGCGCTCGTCGTTGAGCGCGCTGCCGTGCCCGCCCACCATGTGGCGGATGTGCATCTTGGCGAGTTCGTTATCCGACATATCGACCGCCTGAAAGCCCTTTTCGCGCAGGCTGGCGAGCAGCGCCGTACGGTCACCGCTGCCGCGTCGCAGCTGCACGCCGGCAAACACGGTGGCCTGTTCGCGGTCGGCGTAGCGGTAGTTGAACTCGGTGATCGAACGCGGCCCCAGCGCCTGACAAAACTTCCGGAAGCTGCCGGGACGTTCGGGAATGGTGGCGCCGATCAGCATTTCGCGCTGCTCGCCCAGCTCGGCCAGTTCCGCGATGTGCCGCAGGCGGTCGAAGTTGACGTTCGCCCCGCTCAGCACCGCGACCAGCGTCTGGTCCTTGATGCCCTCGCGCGCCACGTATTGCTTCATGCCGGCCAGCGCCAGCGCGCCCGCCGGCTCGGCGATGGCGCGCGTGTCTTCAAAAATGTCTTTGACCGCCGCGCAGATTTCGTCGATGGATACGGTCAACACCGCGTCTACGTATTCACGCGCGATGCGGAAGGGCTCGGCGCCGGCCTGCTTGACCGCTGCGCCGTCGGCAAAGGTGCCGATGCGCTCCAGCACTACCCGTTCACCCGCTTCCAGCGCGCGCGCCATGCAGGCGGATTCATTGGCTTCCACACCAATGATGCGCACGTCCGGCGCGATGGCTTTGACATAGGCCGCGACGCCGGCGATCAACCCGCCACCGCCCACCGGCACAAAGATCGCGTGAATGGCGCCGGTGTGCTGACGCATGATTTCCATGCCCACCGTGCCCTGGCCGGCAATCACCAGCGGATGGTCGTAGGGCGGGACGTAGCTCAGGCCACGGCTGGCCGCCAGATGATGGGCGTGCTCGGCGGCTTCGTCGTAGTTGTTGCCGTGGAGAACGATGTCGGCCTTGAGGCGGCGCACGGCGGCAACTTTGATTTCCGGCGTGGTCTTCGGCATCACAATGAGTGCCTTGATGCCGAGCTTGCCGGCGGCCAGCGCCACGCCCTGCGCGTGATTACCGGCAGAGGCGGTAATCACGCCGCGGGCCCGTTCTTCCTCGCTGAGCGAGGCCATCATGGTGTAGGCCCCACGCAGCTTGTAGGAGAAGACCGGCTGCATGTCTTCGCGCTTCAGCCACACGCGATTGCCCAGCCGCTCGCTCATTAGCGCGAGCGGATCGAGCGGGGTTTCGCGCGCCACGTCGTAGACCGGCGCGCGGAGAATCATCTTCAGGTACTGATCGAGCATGGCCATAAGATAACATTGAAGCCCCGGCCGAGCCGCCCGTTCCCCTTGAGAGCACCGCATGAATCAGGATGAAAAAAAACGCCTCGTGGCCGAAGCCGCGCTGGACTATGTGCCCGACGGCTGCATCGTTGGCGTGGGTACCGGCAGCACCGCCAATTTTTTCATTGATGCGCTGGGCGCGCGGCGCGATCGACTGCGCGGCGCGGTGGCAAGTTCGGAGGCCAGCGCGGCCCGCCTGCGGGCGCTCGGCATTCCGCTGTTTGATCTGAACGAGGTTGATGAACTGCCGGTGTACGTCGACGGCGCGGATGAGACCACCCGCGAACGCGCGCTCATCAAGGGCGGCGGTGGCGCGCTGACCCGCGAGAAAATCGTCGCCGCCGCCAGCAAGACCTTCGTCTGCGTGGTGGACGACAGCAAGCTGGTCGCGCAGCTCGGGCGCTTTCCGCTGCCGGTGGAAGTCATTCCGCTGGCCCGCGCGCTGGTGGCGCGTCAACTGACCGCGCTAGGCGGCCGCCCGGTGCTGCGCGAAGGCTTCATTACCGACAACGGCAACGAGATTCTGGACGTGCACGGGCTTGCCATCAGCGCACCGGCAGATCTCGAGACCACCATCAATCAGCTGACCGGCGTGGTGACCAACGGGCTTTTTGCGCGGCGGCCGGCGGATGTGCTGCTCATGGCGACGGATCAGGGCGTGGTGCGCGGCTAAGGCCGCCGCCTCAGGGCTTGTCGGTCAGATTGGCGCTGGCGGTCGGCACCAGCGCGCCGGGGTCTTCTGCCTCGTCGTCGTCTTCATCTTCTTCGTCGATAAACCACTTGCAGAACAAGAGCCCGATTTCCCACAGCAGGCACATGGGCAGCGCCATCAGGGTTTGTGAGACCGGATCGGGCGGGGTCAGCAGAGCCGCGATGATGAACACCACCACCACAACATAGGGCCGCTTCGCGACCAGATCTGCTCGCGACACCACACCCGACTTCACCAGCATGAAGGTGACAACCGGGATCTCGAACGCGGCGCCGAACGCAAAGAACATCACGATTACAAAGTCGAGATACTTCGAGATGTCGGTCATCACCGTCACGCCTTCCGGCGCGGCGGCGGTCAGAAAACCGAAAATTACCGGGAACACCGCGAAATATGCGAACGCCGCGCCCAGATAGAACAGCCCGATGGTCGAGAGCAGCAAAGGCAGCGCAAGGCGTCGCTCGTGGCGATAGAGCCCCGGCGCCACAAAGGCCCACAGCTGATAGAACAGGTAGGGGATGCTGATCATCACCGCCAGAAAGCAGGCGAACTTGAACGGCGCGAGGAAGGGCGAGGCGACTTCGGTGGCAATCATCTGCGCGCCGACGTGGGACATCTGTTCCATCATCGGCGCCGACACCCACTCGTAAAGCGGGTTGGCGATGGGCATTAACACCAGCACCACGATCGCCAGACACAGAATGGAGCGGATCAGCCGATCGCGTAGCTCCTTCAGGTGTGAAACAAAGGTTTGTTCACGCTCGTCGAGATCGAGAGGCGGCGCCGGATCCTTGCTCATAAGGCGGGGCGATCAGGCTGCGCCTGGTCCCTGAGGGTCAACGGGCGTTTGAATCGCGGGCGGCTTGGGGGCGGGTTCTGGCAGCACAATGCGCTCGGTGGTGGTGCTGCGCAGGTCCTGTTGCAGGCGGGTCAGCTCTTCTCGTCCCACGTCACGGTCGAACTCGGTACGCAGTTCGCGCGCAATGCGCTGAGCGCGCCCGATCCAGCGGCCGGTGGTGCGTACCAGCTCCGGCAAGCGCTCCGGGCCGACCACCAGCAGCGCGACCAGCGCGACCATCAGGATCTCGGTAAAGCCAACTTCAAACACCGGCGCGGGTCCGGCTTAAGCCTGCTTCTTCTCGGGGGTAACGACGGCTTCGCCTTCAATCACCGGCTTGGTAGCGGCCGCCGGGCTGGTGTCGACGGTCGCCGAGTCGTCGTTGCCGTCGCGGATTGCTTTCTTGAAGTCGCGGATCCAGCCGCCGACGTCAGAGCCTATGCCTTTGATCTTCTTGGTGCCGAACATCAGCATCACGATGACCAGAATGACGATGAGTTCCTTGATGCCAATGCCCATGTGCTCTGCTCCCCGGCGACGCTGTATGAGCGCCGCATAGTGGATGGTTAGTTAGCTATTGTCCCCGACGCGAGGCTTTTTCCTCAATGCCGGAGACGCCGAATCGGCGGCCCAGTTCCGCCAGCACCGCGTGATGGTCCAATTCCCGCGCCGCCAGCGCCACCAGCGTGTGAAACCAGAGGTCTGCAACCTCGTGGATCAGGGCCGTGTCGTCGTCGTGGCCTGCGGCAATCACCACTTCGGTGGCTTCCTCGCCAATTTTCTTGCGGATGAGGTCCAGTCCGCCGGCGTAGAGCTTGGCCACGTAGGACGTAGCGGGGTCGGCGCCTTTTCTTTGTTCCAGAATCGCGGCCAGTTGTTCCAGGACCTCTGCAGTCATGTGGGATCTCCGGGCGGTCTCAGCCGCCGTAGATGGCCTCGGGCGCCTTGAGCACCGGGTCAACCGTTTCCCAACCTTCGGCTGTGAAGCGGCGGTAAAAACAGCTGACGCGGCCGGTGTGGCAGGCGATGCCGCCGACCTGCTCGACTTTCAGCACGATAGCGTCGGCGTCGCAGTCGAGGTAGAGCTCGACCAGTCGCTGCACGTGGCCCGACTCCTCGCCCTTGCGCCACAGCTTACGGCGCGAACGCGACCAGTACACCGCGCGCTGCTCGGCAACGGTCGCGGCGAGCGCCTCGCGGTTCATCCAGGCGACCGTTAGCACCCGACCGCTGCTGGCGTCCTGCGCCACGGCGGCGACCAGACCCTGCGCATCCCACTTCACCTCGTCCAGCCAGTTCATTGTCGAATCTCGATGCCGGCCTGCGCCAGATGCTGTTTGGCCTGACCCACCGTGTGTTCGCCAAAATGAAAGATGCTGGCGGCAAGCACCGCATCCGCGTGGCCTTCGCGCACACCTTCCGCCAGATGCTCAAGCGTGCCCACCCCACCGGAGGCGATCACGGGGATGGGCACGGCGTCGGCGACTGCGCGGGTCAAGGCCAGATCGAAACCGTCGCGGGTGCCGTCGCGGTCCATACTGGTGAGCAGGATTTCACCCGCGCCGTACTCCGCCATCCGGACCGCCCAGTCAACCGCGTTGATGCCGGTCGGCTTGCGGCCGCCGTGGGTGAAGACTTCCCAATGCTGGTCGCCGACCCGGCGCGCGTCGATCGCCACCACAATGCACTGCGAGCCGTACTTGCTGGCCGCTTCGCGCACAAAGTCCGGGTTGAAGACCGCCGCCGTGTTGATGCCGACCTTGTCGGCGCCGGCCTGCAGCATGCGCCGCACGTCGGCCAGGGTACGGATCCCGCCGCCCACGGTCAGCGGAATGAAGACCTGCGAGGCGACCGCTTCGACCACATCGACCATGGTCTGACGCTCGTCGCTGCTGGCGGTGATGTCGAGAAAGGTGATTTCGTCGGCGCCCTGTTCGTCGTAGCGACGGGCAATTTCTATCGGGTCGCCGGCGTCACGGATGTTGACGAAGCGCACGCCTTTGACAACGCGGCCAGCGTCTACGTCCAGACAGGGAATGATGCGTCGGGCTAGCGCCATGCTGGGGTGTCGTCGTGAGGGTGAGAGGAGACGCCGGCCGGCGTCGCTGTGGTGGCTGCGGGCCGCGGAAACCGGCGGCCTTAGGCCTTGCTCAGCTGGTCCGCCAGCGCCTGCGCGGCGCGGAGGTCCAGCGTGCCTTCGTAAATCGCCCGGCCGGTCACGGTGCCCACGATGCCTTCGGATTCCACCGCGCACAAGGCGTGAATGTCGTCCAGGTTAGTCACCCCGCCGGAGGCGATCACGGGAATGGTCAGCTGCCGCGCGAACTCGACGGTGGCGTCCATGTTCAGCCCGTTCATCATGCCGTCGCGGTTGATGTCGGTGAAGATGATGGCCTCCACGCCGTTGTCTTCAAACTGCTTGGCCAAGTCGACCGCATCGTGCCGCGCGAGCTTGCTCCATCCTTCAATGGCGACTTTGCCGTCGCGCACATCCAGCCCCACCATGATATGGCCCGGAAACTCAAGGCAGACTTGCTGCACAAAATGCGGCGCGGTGACCGCTTTGGTGCCGATGATGACGTAGCGCACGCCGGCATCCAGATAGCGCTGGATGGTGTCTTCGTCGCGAATGCCGCCGCCCACTTCGATGGGCACCGCCGGAAAGGCCCGTGCAATATCCCGAATCGCCGCGAAATTGACCGGCGCCCCGCTGGTAGCCCCGTTGAGATCCACCAGATGCAGGCGTCGCGCGCCCTGTTCGACCCATTGCGCGGCCATCGCCAGCGGGTCGTCGGAGTAGACCGTGTCGTCGGACATAACGCCCTGACGCAGACGGACGCATTTGCCGTCTTTGATATCGATCGCGGGAATGATCAGCATGCGGGGAACTCGGCCTGCAGCGCGGACATGGGCGCTGTCGTTTAGGGGAACAAGGGTTCGATTTTCAATTTAATGCGACAACCCGCTGGCCGCAAGGCATCAGTGGGCTTCGTCCCAGTTCTGACCGTCACGCACGTCGACCTCCAGCCTGACCGCCAACTCGGCCGCGCCCATCATGCGCTGGCGCAGGCCGTCCTTGACCGCCTCGACCGCGCCACCGTCGACCTCCAGCACCAGTTCGTCGTGCACCTGCATGATGATCGCGGCCGGCACAGTCTCCTCGATCAGCCAGCTATCCACCGCGATCATCGCGCGCTTGATGATGTCGGCCGCCGTGCCCTGCATGGGCGCGTTGATCGCGGTGCGCTCCGCATACTGGCGGCGCTGCACGTTGCGCGAATTGATCTCGGGAAGGTAGAGCCGTCGGCCAAAGACGGTTTCCACATAGCCCTGCGCGTGGGCCTGGGTGCGAATATCGTCCATGTAGCGTTTGACGCCGGGATAGCGCTCGAAATACAGGTTGACGTAGGTCTGGGCTGCGCCGCGTTCGATGCCCAGCTGGCGCGCCAGACCAAACGCCGACATGCCGTAAATCAGCCCGAAATTGATGGCCTTGGCCGAGCGGCGCTGGTCGTCGCTGACCTCGGCCGGCGCCACGCCAAACACTTCCGCCGCGGTCGCCCGATGCACGTCGAGCCCGCCGGCAAAGGCTTGCAGCAGGCGTTCATCGCGCGAGAGGTGGGCCATGATCCTGAGTTCGATCTGCGAATAGTCCGCCGCCACCAGCCGCTTGCCGGGCGGGGCGATAAACGCCTGCCGGATACGGCGGCCCTCAGCGGTGCGAATGGGGATGTTCTGCAGGTTAGGGTCAGAGGACGACAGGCGCCCGGTGGCGGCGACGGCCTGATGATAGCTGGTGTGAACTCGCCCGGTCTGCGGGTCAATGTCCTGCGGCAGCCGGTCGGTGTAGGTGGATTTCAGCTTCGACAGCCCGCGGTGCTCCATGATCAGCCGCGGCAGCGGAAAGGTTTCGGCCAGTTCCTGCAGCGCCGACTCGGCGGTCGAGGGCTGGCCGGTGGGCGTCTTCTCGGTGACCGGCAGGCCGAGTTTCTCGAACAGGATGTGCTGAATCTGTTTTGGCGAGCCCATGTTGAACGGCTCGCCGGCCACGCGGTGGGCTTCCTGTTCAACTTCGACCATGCGCGAGGACAGCGCCATGCCCTGCTGGCGCAGCATCTCGGCATCGACCAGCACGCCGGTACGCTCGATCCGGGACAGCACCGGCACCAGCGGCATTTCGATTGCGTCCAGCACCCCCATCAGGGCCGGCACCTCGGCAATGCCCGCCATGAGCTTGTGGTGCAGCTGCAGGCAGACGTCGGCGTCTTCCGCCGCATAGGGCCCGGCCTGCTCCAGCGGAACCTGATTGAAGGTCAGCTGCTTCGCGCCCTTGCCGGCGACGTCCTCAAAATGAATGGTGCCCACCCCCAGCTGCTGCATGGCGACCGAGTCCAGATCGTGGCGGCTGGCGGTGCTGTTCAGCACGTAGGACTCGAGCATGGTGTCGTAGCGAATGCCTTGCAGATCGATGCCGTGATTGAGCAGCACGTTGCGGTCGTATTTGGCGTGGTGCCCGACTTTGGCAATCTGCGGGTTTTCGAGCAGCGGTTTGAGCGCGCCCAGCACGCGGGCCTCGGAAAGCTGCGCCGGCGCCCCCAGATAGTCGTGACCGAAAGGCACATAGGCGGCCTTGCCCGGTTCCACACAGAAAGACACGCCGACCACCCGCGCCTGCATGTAGTTGAGGCTGGTGGTTTCGGTGTCGAAGGCAATCAGCTCGGCGGCTTCCAGCGCGCCCAGCCAGCGCGCGAACTGCGCGTCGTCGAGCACCAGCTCGTATTCCCGGTGCACCGCGGCCGCGCTGGCGCTGGCCGGCGACACCTGACCCGCCGGCATGCGCTGCTCCAGCGCGCGTAGCGAGGTCTTAAGTCCCAGCGCCTGGAAGCGCGCGGTGAGCAGCTCGCGGTTGGGCTCACCGACCACCAGACTCTCGGCCGGCCAAGGCAACTCAAGGTCATCCATGATGGTGACCAGCCGGCGCGACAGCGGCAGACGCGGCAGGGCGTCGCGCAGGTTCTGGCCGACCACGCCGGCAATCTCCGCCGCGCGGCGTTCAATTTCGTCCAGGCTGCCGTATTCCGCCAGCCATTTCACGGCGGTCTTGGGGCCGACCTTCGGCACCCCGGGGATGTTGTCGGAGGTGTCACCCACCAGCGTCAGGTAGTCGATGATCTGGGCGGGCGCGACGCCGAACTTGGCCTTCACCCCGGCCTCGTCCATCTCCGAGTTTTCCTTGTCCATGGTGTTGACCAGACGGATACGGTCATTCACCAGCTGGGCCAGATCCTTGTCGCCGGTACAGATGATGACGTCGACGCCCTGATTCGCCGCGCGGCGGGCCAGTGTGCCGATAACGTCGTCGGCCTCCACGCCTTTCAGTTCGAGTCGCGGCATGCCCATCGCGTCGATGATTTCGTTGATCAAGGGCACCTGCGAGACGAGTTCCTCCGGCATCGAGGCGCGGGTCGCCTTATAGTCGGGAAACCATTCATCGCGATGAGTAGGTCCGCGCGGGTCGAAGACCACGGCAAAGAATTCGGAGGGGTAGTCCCGCCGCAGCCGGTCGAGCATGGCGAGAATGCCGTGGATGGCGCCGGTGGGCTGACCGCTGGCATTCGTCAGGCCCGGCATGGCGTGGAAAGCGCGATACAGGAACGAGGAACCATCGACCAGCACCAGTCGGGCCGATGTGGGGGACGAGGCAGGCGCGCTCATCGGTAAGGCCCCTTATGGCGGTGCTTGCCGAAGCCAAAAACGCAGCGGATCTGCCCGGAGGCTGGTGCTATGCTAGAAGTCATAAAAATCATCATCTCACGCGATCGAGAAAGCTCAAATGCGCACGTCGAACACGCTGGTTTTTCTGGCAGCCTTCTTACTCGCCAGCCCGACTTTTGCCGCCGAGCCTACTGAGCTCGAAGAAGTCCCCGAAGCCGCACCCGAGCCGGTCGGTCCGATGGAAGACGGCAAGCCAATCGAACCCGACGTTACCATCGTCCAGCGCAAGGACGCTCAGGTCGAGGAATACCGCGTCAGCGGTCGGCTCTACATGGTGAAAATCACGCCCTTCGTCGGCAAGCCCTACTACCTCGTCGATCAGGACGGGGACGGCCGCATGGAAACCCGGGTCGGCCAGCTCAATCAGGATCCCGTTATTCCGCAGTGGGTCATTTTCAGCTGGTAGCGCGTAATCGCCGGCGCGCGCTCGCGCCCGGCCCTGCCCATGGCGGTCTACACCAGTCCTGATCCGGCCGCGCTCGCGGCCTTTCTCGCCAATTATCCCTACGGCCCTTGCACGGGCCTTGAGGGGATCCGCGACGGCATCGAAAACTCCAACTTCTTTCTCGACACCGCGCACGCCAGCCATGTGCTGACGATCTTCGAGTCGAGCCCGGCCGCCACCTTGCCGTGGTTTCTCGAACTCATGGACTTTCTGGCCGCCCGCGGCATTCCCTGTACCCACCCGCGCCAGCGCAGGGACGGCGGCTTTCTGGGAGATCTTTGCGGCAAGCCGGCGGCGCTCTTCGCCAGACTATCTGGCGCCAGCCTGCTCCAGCCAACGCTGCCCGCGTGCGCGGCGCTGGGCGATTTGCTGGCCCGTTTACATCTGGCAGGACAAGACTTCCCGGCGACGCAGGCCAATCCGCGCGGCCCAGACTGGCGCACCCGCACCGCGGCCGGCGTCGCGCCGCAACTGCCGCCCGCAGCCGCCATGCGTCTGCGGGTCAGGCTGGCAGAGACCGCCGGGTTTCCACCGCCCGGTTTGCCCTCCGGCGTGATCCACGCGGACCTGTTTCGCGACAACGTGCTGTTTGATGCCGACCAGCCGGTGGGCGTGCTCGACTTTTACTTTGCCTGTCAGGGGCCGTGGGTCTACGACCTGGCCATTGCGGTCATCGACTGGTGCTTCATGCCCACGCACCGCCTGATGACGCCGGCCGCAGGCGCGCTGCTTGCGGCCTATCACCGGCGGCGTCCTTTGCTTGAAAGCGAACGCGCGCTCTGGCTCACGGCGCTGCGGACAGCCGCGCTCCGTTTCTGGCTGTCGCGGCTCAAGGACAGCCTCGCCCCGCGCAGCGGCGCGCTGGCGTGGCAGAAAGATCCGGCTGAGTTTGAAGGGGTGCTGCGCTCGATCGAGCGCGCGGCGGCGGCTTGGCTGGCAGTCTGGCCTGAGCGCTGATCGGCTGAGCCAGAAAAAGAAAAAGCCCTCCGAGGAGGGCTTTTTCAAAGGGCCTTGCGGCGCTCGAACTTAGTTGTCGCTGACCAACAGGTCAACGCGACGGTTCTGCGCACGGCCTTCGGCGGTGTCGTTGGTCGCGACCGGCTTGGACTTGCCATAGCCGACCGGATTCAAACGCGCACCGTCCACGCCTTTGCCGACCAGATAGGCCACCACGGCCTTGGCGCGACGCTCGGACAGGCCCTGGTTGTAGGCCGCGGAGCCGACGCCGTCGGTGTGACCTTCAACATTCAGCTTCACCGTCGGGTTTTCGCCCAGCACCTTGGCCGCTTCGTCGAGCTTGGCGGTGCCGGCGGCCGTCAGGGTGGCCTTGTTGAAGTCAAAGTGGGTGCCTTCGAGGCTGATGAGTTTCGTGCCAACTTCCGGGGCGGCCGGGGGCGGCG
>Ga0255100_1000147_pt1 | contig 33788 bp, 22 predicted proteins | sample Colum_Colum_RepB_2_FD_188449 | JGI IMG/M metagenome (GOLD analysis project Ga0255100, IMG submission 188449) | Freshwater microbial communities from Columbia River, Oregon, United States - Colum_Colum_RepB_8d | ecosystem: Environmental > Aquatic > Freshwater > River | place: USA: Oregon...
TTCATCATCCATCCAAGAAATTTTACGATAAAGAAAAACATCGCAGCAGCAACGATAAGGAAGTTAATGACTTCGCCCAGAAATACACCATATGGAATTTCAACGCCATTGAAAACAAAAGTCCAACCTGCGTAACCTTTTTCTACCGGGGTGAACAAACTGACAAAGGGCATAAGAATGCTTTTCACCAAAGCTTCAACCACTTTGCTGAATGCGCCCCCAATGACCACGCCAATAGCGACATTAATAAAGTTTCCTTTAAATGCGAATTCTCGAAACTCATCCATGAGGGATAAAACTTTGGCAGTAGGAACAATGGAAATCACTTTTTGTAACGGGTCCATGAACAGAGGCCTTTCAGAAGTATTAGATACATCAAGCGAGAATGTTTTCGATCACATGCCCGTGAACATCGGTCAATCTGCGATCGATGCCATTATTCCTAACAGTAAGCAAAGTATGATCGATACCAAGCAAATGCAAAATAGTTGCATGGATATCATATACCTGAGTAGGATTTTTTCTATCCTGGGGTTTGTACCCAAAATCATCACTAGGGCCATAAGATACACCGCCCTTGATACCGCCACCCGCAAGCCAATTGGTGAAGCAATAGGGATTATGATCGCGGCCTTTGCCCCCTTGAGAAGAAGGCATTCTCCCAAATTCCGTGGTCCAAAGAATGATAGTATCATCAAGCAGGCCGCGTTGTTTTAGATCAAGTATAAGTGCAGCAGAGCCCCTAGCCATGCCCATTGCAAGTGGGCCATGATCGCGTTCGACATCTTCATGGCTATCCCAATTGCGTCTAGGAAAACCGTTATCGCAACCCGACCAGATTTGCACAAAGCGCACGCCCCGCTCCAACAATCTTCGAGCTACCAAGCACTTGCGCGAGAAGTGATCGATCTCTTCGATGGCATTGATTTCCTTATCGAAGGTTTGAACATTATGATCAAGGCCATAAAGCTTGCGAATGTAAGCGGGCTCTTTCGAAATATCCATGGCTTCGGGTGCTGCAAGCTGCATTCTCGCAGCAAGCTCATAACTTTGAATGCGGGCATTAAGCCTGCTATCGCCTTCCCTGGATTGCAAATGTTCGCGGTTGAGTTTACCAAGAATATCAAAAGAAGCGTTAGAGCTGGCCTTGGAAATAAAGTTGCCTTGGGGCGCAGGGAAAAGATCTTCGATAGGGTTTGGGGCGCCCGGTTTAAGAATGGTTCCTTGATGTTGCGAAGGAAGAAAAGCACTATCCCAATTTTTAGGGCCGTTGCTTGCAAAACCACGATGATCAGGAAGCACCACAAAGGTGGGAAGGTTTTGATTCATGCTACCTAGGCCATAACTGACCCAGCAGCCCATACCAGGAAAGCCTGGGTTCTGAAAACCCGTGGCTTGCAGATAAGTAGACTGGCTATGAATGCCAGTCTTACCAACCATGTTGTGAACAAAGGCAATATCATCAACTACATCGCCCAAAGGCGAGACAGTATCGCTAAGCATCTTCCCGGATTTGCCATAGGGTTTGAAATCCCAAATAGGTTTAAGCCAGGGGCCGAGCCCGTTTTGAAACGCTTCGACTTTCTCACCGAAGTCGGAGCTCTTACCATGCTGTTTAACAAGTTCTGGTTTGAAATCGAAAAGATCAACATGGCTAGCAGCGCCCGCCATGAAAAGCTGAATGACCCGCTTGGCCTTGGGCGGGTTATGAGGAAGCCCCTGAAGGCCACCAACGCCTCCTTCATTAAGCGAATCACCAAATGCAGATTGATTTCCGAGCAAGCTAGCAAGAGCAATACCGCCCAAGCCGCCGCCGGTATTCCAAAGCATCTCGCGTCTGTTCATGCCGGGATTATACAGGTTTGGGTTATTATTATTGAAGTTCATAGGGCATCCGGTTTAATCGACGAAGGAAAACTCATTGAGATTGAAAAGCACACGGGCTAAATCTGCGAGCGAATACTGAGTTGCCAAGGCAGTCAATGATTCAAGTTCAGATTGGGTGGGTTTGCGCCCAAGAGCAATCAGAAAAGCATTTTCAACTTGTTGCGGTTTGGGGAAATCTCGCTCTAATCTTTTTGCAAACTCTTTGGATTGCACCAGCATGAAACCATTATTCAAGAGCACAAGGGCCTGCAATGCGGAAAGGCTTTCATTGCGTTTATCCACTAATAAAGATGGATCTGCGCAATCAAGCGTAGTCATGAAGGGCTGTTGCTGAGAGCGAACGAGAAAGCGATAAACGGCTCTGCGGAATGATTTGGGGTCTTCAGGATTATGAAGGTGATATTGATAATGTGGCGAGTGCGCCGGTTTTTCGATAACAAAATCTTGGAAGCTGGGCCCAAACATCGCTTCATCAAGTTTGCCCGAAACCTTCAAGACAGAATCGCGAATAGCTTCAGCCTCGAGCTTCTTACGATTCATCCGCCAGTAATAAACATTGTCGGAATCCTTGGCAGCGCTATCAGATTTAATGGCGGAAGATTGCTGATAAGTTGCGCTGGTTAAAATCAATCGATGCAGGCGTTTAAGGGATTGACCATTATCACGGAAGTCGGTTGCAAGCCAATCAAGAAGTTCAGGGTGTGAAGGTTCTTTGCCCATCTTTCCGAAATCATTGGGGGTATCCACAATGCCTCTGCCAAAATGCCAGCGCCAAACCCTGTTCACAATAGATCTCCAAACAAGCGGATTTGCATCATGAGTAATCCAGTTGGCAAGAGCAACTCTGCGCAAACCTTCGGGTTCATTTTCTGGAATTGAAAACATTCCCGGAGAATGGGGGAGGGCAGTGATAGCCCTGGGGGAAACAACATCGAGCGGTTTTTCGATATTGCCTCGCTGTAGTAAATGAATGGTTCGAGGCTTGCCCCCCGTTGCGCCCGTACCAGAAAAAGCGCCACTTCCTGTATGAACCGTTCCAGCGAAAACCATTTTAGGCTGGGGCATTTTTGCAAGCTGTGCCTTCAATTCAGAAACTTGAGATTTCATATTTTGAAGTGCCAGCCTGTCGGCTTCAGGTACAAGAGTTGCAAGCAACTTATTCTTTTGCTCTTGCAGTGCTGCAGTTTCTTTATTGCTAGTATCAGCACCTTGAAACCAAATACCATCAGTGAGGTTCTTTTTAGTCCAACGAATGGGGGCTTCGGTAGAATCAAGACTGGTAACTGGGGCGTTTAGGGCAAGATTTTTACCCTTGGCATCAAGCACCTCTACTTCAGCAAGCGCAAGAATATAGTCGTTTTGTCTGGGTGCGAGTTTAGTAGCAACTACTCTAATATACTTTGCTTTTTTCATCCCCATATTAATAGGTACGGGTATCAATCCAGGATTAAGTTGATCTTGCTCACTGGTTTTTAGACTCAAGATTTCAGGGGCTTTAAATGTTGCTTCATCACTAATCTGCACCTGATAGCGAACAGGAAAACCAAAACCCGCACCAATGTTGTTGAACTCATCATGACAGGCATGCAACACAACCTTATCAATGATCTGCGGTTGGGGAAGTTCGATCTGAATCCACTTTAATTCTGACTGCTTGGGGCTAATCCCACTGTGATAGCCAAACGCAGGGTTCTTTCCAACAGATGCTTTTTGCAGTTGAGCAATGCGAGAATCAATTTCTGCGAGTTCTTTTCTACCAGGCATCTTTGCTTCGAATGCCTGCATTGCTGATTCTTGAACTTTGATTTTCTGTTTTAATGATTCAAACTGCAATGCTATTCCAGCATCCGCATGGTAGGGCTTATCTGCGCGATCAAGCGCTGCAAAAACGGCCTGCATGCCATAATAATCGGTCTGCAAAATAGGATCAAACTTATGGTTATGGCACTGCGCGCACTGAACCGTCATGCTCAGAAAAGTGTTGGCAGTATTGGCAACCATATCATCACGATCAAGATGGCGCGCAACCCTGCCATCGATTTTGCTCTCGGGCACTTCAGCATGACCGATGTAATCCCAAGGGCCGGATGCAATAAAACCCAAGGCTTCGATTCCTTCGGGAGTTCCAGGGAAAAGCATATCACCCGCAAGTTGCTCTGAAACAAATCGGCCATAAGGTTTATCTGCATTCAACGAACGAATCACATAATCCCGGTAGGGCCAAGCGTTGAGCCTTAACTTATCTTTGTCGTAGCCATGCGTTTCGCCGAAGTGAACAGCATCAAGCCAATGGCGAGCCCAGCGTTCCCCATACTGTGGAGAAGCAAGCAATCGATCTACCAGCTTTTCATAAGCATCAGGCGATTTGTCGTTGAGGAAATTTTCAATCTCTGCGGGTTCGGGAGGAAGACCAGTAACATCAAAATAAACCCTGCGCAAAAGTGTAATCTTAGAAGCTTCTTTCGATGGGCTTAATTCCTTCTGCTGCAACTTGTTCCAAACGAAGGAATCAATCGGGTTTTTGACCCATTGGTGGTTAGCTTTAGGAGGAGGAATAACTTTCATGGGCTGAAGCGACCACCAAGAAAGTACATTCGACTTTTCGGAACCATCATCAGGCCATAAAGCCCCTTGATTGATCCAGTTCTTTATTAAATCTATTTGTTGCGATGAAAGCCTTGGCCCCTTAGGAGGCATCATGATTGCTTTTTCGATCGAGCCAATATTGCGAAAGAGAATACTTGTATCTGCTTTTCCTGCGATGATCACTTTGCCTGAATCGCCACCCTTGAGGGCATCAGCTTTACGATCAAGCCTTAGGCCATTTTTACTGCTGCTTTCGCCATGGCATTTATAACAATGCTCTTTGAAAATCGGCTGAATATCTCGATTGAAATCAACCTTGGCAGGTTCAGCACCCAGCGTTGCTACTAAGTAAAGGATTAAAACGGAAGGCATGCCATCCCCATGAAAAGAAAGAACTTACATCATAATAATGATACCCCCTGCAATGGAAATTATCCAGCAAATAGGGGGAAATCGAAGGATTGGCTAGTGTATTCAAGATGAAGGAACTGATTTTAAGGCCTTCACAAGAGGGCCCTTGGGTAATCCCCAAAAATATGCTACTCTACGGTAGTGAATCTTTCGAGGAAGGAATAATTATGAGCCTTAATTTACCATTTCAACAAGTCCTAGAAGCTGCGGACCACTTGTCCAAAGATGAACAAAAAAAATTGATATTAATCTTAAAGCAAAAGTTAACACAAGAATCTGAAGAAGCTATGGCGCAGGACCAAGAACGCTCGCGGGAAGAATTTGCTGCAGGGCTATGCAAGCCAACCACACCAGAACAATTGACCCGCGAATTATTTGAATGAGACGGACTCTTTTAAAATCACCTTCGTTTGTGCGCACTGCTAAGAAGGTTCTTAAAAAATCCCCGGACTCGATCAAGTCGCTGCAACAAACCTTAGAATATCTTCAAGAAGATATATTTGTACCTTCTCTAAAAACCCATAAACTCCAAGGGAAACTTGAAGGCTCATATGCTTGCAGCCTAGGGTATGACATGCGCCTGATTTTTGAAATCGTTCAATATAAGGGAGAAGAAGCCATTTTACTCCAATCGCTGGGAACCCATGAAGATGTCTATTGAGGCATCAGTTTCACCCGTGCAATAATTCCAACAATCATACAGCGTGGGGATTAGGTAATTTACTGATAGAACTCAGCACCATGAATTTATCGCGAAGTGTTTGAATTTCATCCTTGGTTAATTTGTGAAGGGGAGGGCGAACCGGCCCACACTCAACCCCTAAAGCACCCATCAAAGCTTTGCCACCGGGTATGCCACCGAACTCTTGAATCAACCGTACAATTGCAACACTCTTTTCCTGCAGCAATCTGGTTTTTTCTACATCGCCCTTTTCAAAGGCCTCCATCATTTCAATATAAATAGGAGCAGCAAAATTGTAGGTGCTTCCTACTGCGCCACGAACCCCCATCGCAATTGCACCCAGCAACATTTCATCGCAACCAAATAAAACTTCAAATCTGCCATTATCTAAAATCGTGCATTCAAGAAGATCCGAAAGATCAGAGTGGGAATACTTGACACCGACAAGATTGGGGATTTTCTTACTCGCCATCCTTAGGAAGGGAGCAACCGGCCCATTCACCCCTGTGAAAAGCGGGATGTGATAATGATAAAAAGGAAGCTCAGGCGCAGCACTCGCAACCTCTGCCTGAAACTCAACCAGATCCGCAGGAGCCGCTGGTTTGAAAAAACAAGGTGCTGCAGAGGATATGGCATCTGCTCCAACAGATTTCGCATGCTTGGCAAGCTCTCGCGCTTCGCGGGCGCTATTATGACCAACATGAATCATGAAGGTAAGCTTACCTTTAGCTGCAACCGACCATGCCTGCGCAAGCTGCATTCTTTCTTGAAGAGTAAGAGACTGGCATTCGCCCGTGGTGCCCGCGACAAAAACACCTTTAACACCATTTTTTAAAAGATGGTTGGCCTGAAGCGGAACCATATCCAGATTGAGATCACCCTTTTCATTCAAGGGGGTGAAAGGTGCAGCCATCAAACCAAGAAAAGGAAGGTGTCTCATGTTTGTGTTATTCCAGTGGATTTTGAATGACAATTCAACTTCACCGTATTTCAGCGGTGATTACAATACAGACAGTTACTATAGAGATCATTCAACCAAGCTTACACCCTTAGATCCGTTACAGATAGAAGACTCGGATAGTTTTTTCTGTGCAGCGACCATTTAAACGATTAATCTTTACTTAATAGATGAATTCCAAAAAAGGAGCAAACCATGGATCGCAGAAGTTTTGTAAAAAACACCCTCGTAACAAGCGCATCTTTAACCTTGGGAAATTCAGTGATGGCTCTTAACTCCAGCCTCGCACCAGCAAAAAAGCCCGTACTTCGATTGGCAGTTAAATATAGCATGATCAAAGCAGGCACCACGCCACTCGAAAAACTTACCCTTGCAAAAAAACTCGGAATTGAAGGTGTTGAAGTCGACAGCCCCAGTGGCTTGAACAAAGAAGAAGCCAAAAAGGCCGCAGAACAGACAGGCGTTAAAATCCATGGCGTGATTGATTCGGTACACTGGCGCGATACTCTTTCCTCGCCCGATGAAGCCATTCGAGCCAAGGGGCTAAAGGCTTTAATTTCAGGCATTGAAGATGCCAAGTTTTTTGGCGCAGATACGCTTCTTTTAGTTCCGGGGGTTGTCAACAAAGATGCAACCTACGAACAATGCTACGAACGATCCCAAATCGAAGTGAAAAAAGCACTGCCCACTGCAGAAAAACTAGGCATCAAGATTTGCATTGAAACCGTATGGAACAACTTCATCACCAAACCCGAACAACTTGTTCAATACATCGATGACTTTAAAAGCCCATTTGTCGGTGCTTATTTTGATTGCTCTAACATGGTAAAGTATGGAGTTAGCAGCGCTGACTGGATCCGCAAGCTCGGCAAAAGAATGGTCAAATTCGACTTCAAAGGTTATAGCAATACCAAGCAATGGTGCGCCATCGGCGAAGGCGATGAAAACTGGCCCGAAGTTTTAAAGGCACTGGGTGAAATTGGCTATGATGGCTGGGCAACTTCCGAAGTCGGGGGCGGGGGCGAAAAAGAACTAACCGACATCGTTGCCCGTATGCGCAAAGTTCTTGATCTTCCAAGCGCTTAATTTTGTTTTACTACAATACCAACTGTTCCACTTTTTTAACGATTGAGGTTGATTCATGACGACTGCTACATCCATTCAGACGAAACTTTACATTGATGGCAAATGGTGCGATGCCCTAGATGGCAAAACACATGCAGTCATCAATCCTGCAACCGAAGAAGTACTTTGGGAAGTTGCCTATGGCAGCAGGGCAGAAACCAAGCTTGCGCTGGAAGCCGCAGCCAAAGCCATGCCAGGCTGGCAGAAACTCACCTCATGGGATAGAGCGAAAATTCTCAAAAAAACCGCTGACCTCATGCGCGAACGCGCTGATGCCATCGCTCGCGTTATGACTATGGAACAAGGCAAACCCGTTGTCGAAGCCAAAGCAGAAGTAATGCACTCTGCAGATACTTTCGAATGGTTTGCAGAAGAAGGTAAACGAGCTTACGGGCAAGTAATCCCGAACTCAGTGCCAGGCAAAAGGCATATCACCCTCAAGCACCCCGTGGGCGTGGTAGGAGCTATCAGCCCCTGGAATTTCCCCATCACACTCGCGATCCGCAAGTTGGCGCCCGCCCTTGCAGTTGGTTGCACCGTAGTTAGCAGGCCCGCAAGCCAAACTCCAAGATCATTGATCGTGATTTTCGAATGCCTGATCGAGGCAGGCCTTCCCGCAGGCGTTGCCAACCTAGTGATCGGACCCGGCCAAGAGATGGCTGATGAGTTCATGCAAAATCGCATTTGCAGAAAAATCAGCTTCACAGGGTCTACCGAAGTGGGCAAACAACTGATCCGGGCATCCGCAGATCAGGTGAAAAGAATCAGCATGGAACTCGGTGGGCATGCTCCATTCATTGTATTCCCAGATTCAGATCCGGAAGTTAGCGCAAAGCTTGCAGTTGCAGGAAAGTTCCGCAACAACGGGCAGGTTTGCATCTCGCCCAGCAGGTTCTTTGTACACAAGGATATCCAGAAGAAATTCACCGAAGCAGCAGTGGAGTTTGCCAAGGCGTTGAAAATGGGCAATGGCCTCGATGCAGGTATCGAAGTCGGACCAATGTTCGAGAAAAAAGCGCTGTCACATACCCAAGGCCTCATTGACGATGCCAAGGGCAAGGGCGGTCAGATACTTACCGGTGGCAAGAAATCCGACAAATTCGAAAAGGGTTACTTCTTCGAACCTACCGTGATATCTGGCCTTAACCCCACTTGCAGAATCCTTACCGAAGAACCTTTTGCTCCTGTAATGCCTATCATCGAATTCGATAAAATCGAAGATGTTATTGCTGCTGCAAACAACACCCCTTATGGCCTTGCTGCCTATGTTTTCACCAACGACCTAAGCACTTCGCTGAAGATGGCAGAAGGATTGGAAGCAGGGATCATCGGCATAAACGACCCAGTACCAGCAACGCCCCAATGCCCATTTGGTGGCATGAAGGAAAGCGGTTTGGGCAGGGAACTAGCTCAGGAAGGCATGGAATCCTACTTGGAAACCAAGTATGTATCCATCAAGCTAAGAGATTAATTTCTTCACTAAATAAAAAAGCTTCAGGAAGGCATACGCTTTCTTGAAGCTTTTTTTATTGTTTAACAATAATTGCAACTTTTACTTTTTAAGATTTGTCGTCTTTATTCCCATCTCCAATGCAAAGCTCAAAACAATTTCCAAAATCGTCTCTTTAAGCCTTCTCTCCTGCTCATCATTTTGAATATCTGCAAAAGCTGATATCTCAAACTCTAATCCGTTCTCACCTATTTTTAAAAACGAAAACGTCGTCTTGCTGGCAATCACTCTCGGAGTTACTACGAGTTTCTCCAACAATTTAACATGCAACAAACCTATCTTTTCAACCTCGGTATGAAGATCAATACCAAATACCAAACGCAACCTTCGTTGCTTGCGAAAACCATAATTGTCGATGATGGCTGTCGCAAGATTAGCATTGGGTATCAATAAAAGAGAATCTTCTACAGTACGAAGTTTGGTAGCGCGAAAACCTAATTGCTCGACCGTGCCTTCTTTATCACCCAGAATGATTTTATCGCCTACACGAAAAGATTTTTCACTGATGAGAAGTAATGTGCCAAAAAGATTCTTGAGAGAATCCTGTGCAGCAAGTGAAATACCAATCCCAAGAATGCCCAACCCCGCAAGAAATCTACCCAACGATTCTGCCTCACCAAAATTCTTTATCAAAAGAGAGATGGCGGTAAGTATGACTATAAGCTTTATGCTTCTACTAATAAAAGGAACCAGCATGTCTGCGACACCCTTGTATTTGATCATGGATTCAGAAACTTCATAAATAAGGGCGATAGTATCAACCAGTTGCAAGAAGAACCAAGCAACAACAAGTGTTATTAAAATTTGTTCTATAGTGTAAATAAAAATGGCGATATTATTAGGAAGATCAAGCCAAGGAATAAAAGAGTAAACAAGGGTAAAAAAGATCAGAGCTTTCAAGGCTCGAAAATTGCGCCTCATTCTTGTCTTAAAAACACCCCCACTCGAATTCGGAACAAAATGGTGGATCCCAAATTTGACAAAATAAGTAGAAAATATCGCAATCAATAAACTGAGAATGGTAAAAATAAACCCTGCAGCCCACTGATAAACACATAACCCGAAGTATATTTTATGATACTTGGCAGGCACATTCAAACGAAACCATATGCCAGGTTCTGACCAAAAATCAGCCTTAAGCCTAACCAAATTTAATTTAATAAAATCTGGTCGCACAGGCATATCAATAACTGCATTAAAAATTGATTCAATGCGCCTTACCGAACTTGAATCAAACTTCCATTCAATTTTCCCCTTTCCATTATCCTGAGGAGAAATAAAAATCTTTCCCAAGTGCCCGCGGTAAAGTTCGTAACTAACCAACTTGGAATCAGTGGGAATTTCTTGGAGATAAATCTGACTGAGCCTGTCGAAAATAAACTTTAATTTGAAGGCAAGCACAGGGCCTAACGCATGCCTGGCTGGAATCGGTATTTCGGAAAGATCCAATGCCCGCATAGCTTCGCGATCATTAAATAAATTCACAGAAGCTAAAAAGAAGAAAATAGTGTTACGAGGATTGGCGAGGTCATGAGTGTAATTATATTTTGCCTGCTCTTCTGATGAAAGCTTTGAAAACATCGTGGGAATATTGGCAACGGTTTCAGGGCCAAAACGCCAGCATCCATCATGCTGCCTGAGAATCCCAAGTTCGAACCCGGGAGGGCCATTGATCACTTGGGTAGGACTACTCCAGGAATCTGAAAGGTTATTGGAGTCGGGGCTAATTTTTCGAAGGATAGCATCAAGCATTACTGCTCTTTTAGGGCCGAGGTTTTCCAAATCTTCGATAGGAAGCATACTTAAATCAAGGAAGTTGTTGAGATTTTTTTGCTGATGAATATCAAATTCGGCCACCATGATCGCAAGGTAGAAATTTCTAAGGAGCTTACGGGGGGTAGAAAGTTCAACTGGTACAGAATCAGGTTTTCCCGATTTTAAATGAAAAATTGAAGGGTCAAAATTATCAGGAACTGGGGGAACAATTTTACCCATTATTTTATAGCGTATATCAATGGGTTGATTTTTAATGTCTTCATACATCAAATCAACTGCACGAATCGTATCCTTGGTAAAAAGCCATGCATCTTTCCCGCCAGGTATATAAGCCCTTTGTACAGCGATCATACCTTTACTACTTGCGTTCCAAATATATTTAGGTCCGTTTGGATCTTCAGGAATTTCCTGGGTGAATAAATAACCCTTACGCTGAATAATCGCAGCAAGTTTCCAACCGATTAACGCCCCCATAGTTTTTATTTTGTCTGGGGGAAATTCAGAAAGATCAAGATGATGAGTCGCTGAAATAAAATCACTATTGCAAGCATGCATCATGAATTCACTCATGGTATTATTAGGGTCGTGCAAACCAGATTTCAGTTGATTGGCAATTAGTTTTCTTGCTTGAGTTCTGCTTGCAGAAACAATACGCATGGATTTGATTCGTGAAACGGTCTCTTTATCAAAGCGCCAAAGGCCATCACTGCATTTTTTCAAACTGATGCTAAGAGCTTCATCTTTATAAACAACAATCCGATCCTGACCTGGCAATGCATTAAAATCACTCAAGGGAACAGATAACTCGTCGAGAATATCATTAAGGTCCAAAATCATTCCGTTTAAAATATCAGGGGATATCGTTCCCGGTTCAAATTCTAGACAGGAAGAAGCCTCTTTCATCAAACCCGGAATTACAGGGTATGCTTCTGCAGCAAAACAAAGCGTATTAAAAGTGTTTACAGGACTTGCTAACTTTGTAATCAAGGGTTGGTTTTGATATTGTTTTAATGCTTCTAGATCTGGATTTGCATAACCCAAAATACCTGAAAGAACAAAACCTATAAGAAATCCTGAACTATTCATGTAAACATTCCTTTGAATAACACCATGGCCTTTCCTAGGCTGAATTGAGTCTAGCAAATTCATTAAATTATTAAAATACGAGCATAAAGCGTATTGAAAATGCAGTTTACAGCAAGAAGAAATGGCTACTTAGTAATCTAGTCCCAAGATTTTAATTTGTTCATCAGATTCTTCACTTCTGTTTTCTTCTTTTCAAACAGGGTGAACATTGCCAAGATTGCACTTCCCAAAATAATAACTGCTATCCACCACACCCATGTCTGTTGTTTATCTACCGCTGCATGCCATATCATGAAGAAAATATCCAAAAGAAGAAACGCCATCCCGAAATAAAGAAACCCTTTCGTTTGTGTAGCCATGCCTGCCAAAATCCCCATAACACTCCAGAATGCAAGCGCAATGGGTAACCAAACAGAATAACCAATGCCAAGGATCAAAAGATCCGAAGCGGAGGAAGCGTAAAGGAAGGCAAGGGCGGTGTAGCGCAGGAACTGAGAAAGGTTTTTATGCAGTTTCGAGCGTAGCGAAAATTCTAAAATAAGAAGGAAGATTGCAGGGGGCACAAGCCACATTTGCGGATGTTGGAAAATAGAAAAACCTTGGCTAACCCATAACGACCAAAATCCACTCACCAATCCCAAACAAGAAGCCAACATTAGGTAAAAAGAGTTCCTCTGCATTGCAACCCAGCCCCAAACCAATGCTGCTAGAAACCACAAGAATGCCTGAGCTGAAAAATCAACAGGCAACCTCATTGCAGATTCCGCAAAAGCCTTCATAAAGAAAAACTTTTCGGGATAGGCGACTAAAAATTGTTTAAACCAGAAGGATAACTGGGGCGCCAAAGGGATCAATACGCCACAAAGCATGATGGGCAAAGCGATGGCTTGCTTGTTCCTTCGGAAAAATAATTCTGAGATACCAGCAGCAATAAAAGAAAGGATAAGAACGCCGAGGGACCAATATTGCCCAAAGAAACCACCAAACCATTCAGGCCTGCAAAGTCTGCAATGCAGGAAAACAGAAACAAGAACAACGATAATTCCCCAAGTGTATCTAGTATTTTTCCAAGAAGTATCGCTGGCATTTTCCGAATCAAGAAAACAAACAAACCTCAAACAACCCAGGCCCAACACAGCAACAGAACCCAAAACCAATTGAAAAGCCCATTCAGGTTGCAGGCTTTTCATTGCATCAGGGTTGAAATAAATTGCTTCCAAAGCAAGAGTGCAAAAGATAGAAAGAAACGCAAAAATTGGAAGACGATCTCGGATCAATTTGATTGCAAATTCCCAAACGCCCGTCAACTTTCCTAAAATCAATCTGCCAACCACTACAAGTATCAAAAAAGCAAATTGTAATAGGGCGGCTCTTTGAGGCCAGCGGGAATCATCAAGCGGAGAGGGAACAGCCTGCAAAACCAAACACCAAGCTGCAGCAAGCAAGAATAAAAACTCCCTACGCACACTCCGGGAGGTACCAAGCCCTGCCCAAGCAAGTAACAAAGCAGAAGGTGCGACACAAAAAGTTGCAAAAGCGCCTATGATTCGTTCTTCAAAAATTTCAGCATCCCAAGAGATCCAAACAGATAGCAGCAAAATAATACCTGACACAATACCTTGAACACCAGGTAACCAAAGTGGCTTTACCTTCATAAAAGGCATTGCAATAATACCTGTAATTAAAGTCATCAGAAAAGCTAACGGAATACAGGTGGCTTGAATTAATTCTGCATAAAGCAAGTTTCTAGATCGTAGCCAGTAGGCAATCGCAACAAGTCCAAGGGTGAATAAACCAAGATCGCCAAACTTCACTTTCTGTGTGAAGAATCCAACTAAGGCAACAAGTACCAAGATAGATATCGAGTAAAAAGCCAGTGGAAGATCGGCTAAATAAAGCTGGCCATTCAAACAACCAAAGTAAACAATTGAACCGCTTAGCCCAATAGCAACCAAAGCAATTTGCATAGCAGATTCAGTCATGCGGATGGCAAGGAGTTTGATTCCAGAAACAGGCAAAGAGGAAACAAGGAACCAGAAAAACGAGATGCTTCCAAGGCCCAAGCAAACTAAGTGAACCATATCCAACGGATGATGAAGATGGAATGCAATCCCCAGATAGACACACCCACCAAGTGAAGTCAAAATGTTTGCAAAGGCATAACCTGCAAGGTTGCGCCAAGCTGCAATCATCGCCATCTCTAATGCAACTAAGCAAATAAGGGAGAATACAAGCCAGGGATCAATTGCTTCGATTGCACCCATTCGGATTGCAACAAAAAGTGATGCAACCAGAATAAAATTAAGATTCGTAGGCCAAGATTCTTCATCAATAAAAGTTAAAGTTTTCCCAAGAGATTGAAAAACAATTCCTAAAAGAGAAATTACGAATCCAAATAAAATCCAGATTCCACTGATAGCTAGTAAGGCATTCGAAAAGCTACCTTGCCTATCGTATTCAATCAAACCTGCAACTATCCCGAAATTCAAAACCGATCCTGTGCAGATGATTCCAAGTGGAAGGTACGCACGCACCCGATAATAAAGGTTGGCAATTAAGCTAAATACCAATGCAATACAAATGGTCTTGCCTGACATGATGACAAACCAATTGGTAGACAAACCTTCTTTACCTACCAAAACAAATTGAAACCCTGTAGGAAGAATCAACAGAAGCAAAGTAACCCAAGGCAATGAAATGTGCATTGCTTCAAGTGCTGACACACTAGATTTCAACAACCATTCAACATTAAGAGCCTTAATTCGTGACCATATTGCGGTCTGAATCGAAGCTGAGCAAAGTGCTCCTGCAATCATGAATGCATACCAATTTACGAAAGCCTCGCCTTTATTTTGATGATAAATCGCAAGTGCGCCAAACAGAGCTGAAAGCCAGAATGCAATACTTGCATGCCTGTCGCTTTTACGAAACCAGCTAAGCAACATCGAGGTTGCGATCAATAAACCCAGCCCAATCATTGCGTGAATAGTGAAGCCAAGAGGCCTAGCAGACCAAGTAATAAGAAATAGCAGGAACAAACCCAAGCCCTGAAGAATTTCAGCCAACTCACTAAGGTTGGTGAACTGAATCCGCAGCAAGCGCTGTTGAAAATAATCTTTTATGGGATAAGCAAAGACCCAGAGAAGCGAATAAACCGGCCCTGCAATAACAAGAAATTTCAAACCTATAAAAGTTTCGTTTCTTTCAAATACACAAGCAAGTGTAGCAAGGATTCCAAACCCTGCGATGAAAACATTACGCCAATATAAGGTGCCGAATTCTTGGAGTCGCAATGCAGTGCAACCGCTTAAAACAGATCCCAGCATCACCATGCCAAGAATAGAGCCCGCTTCGGAAGTGAATATATGAGCCTCATTTGCAGAACCATTAAGGCGCATCAAGCCAAGGACAATTCCAACAGCAGCAAGGGAACCTGCACTTAAAGTTGCCCTAGAAGGATAATCAGCGAATTTGAAATCAACAAAGCGCTTTAGTAAAAACCAAACCCAAAGAAAAAGTCCGCCCGCAAGGGCCATCATCTGAGGTAAAATAACAATGCAACCTTTGTCTAACTGCCCCGAATGATACAGTGAACGAATATACCCCACACCTGCGGCGGCCATGACAAGCCATTGGATATGAAATAAGAATCGCTGATTACGCTGGGAGAAGACTTGGACAAAAAGCCCAAGGATAAGAACCACGATAGGCGCCCAGAAGTCTCTTGCTAGAAAAGGAATCTGAGCAGAATCCTGCATGATTGATGCAAGATCTTCCGCAAGTTTCCAGGCAAGGGTAAGTAATGCAAATCCAGCAATATTCCATCTCAAGGCGCGTTCGGGAAGATTGCCTTCCTGCACCCGGATCGTGAAACGATTACAAAAAGCATTAAGCGAATCATTAAAAGAAAGAAGAAGTGAGCCGATAAGGAACCAAACCGACCAACTCAGATTCAAACCAAGCGCAATGTTTTCTTTTCCAAGATGATAACCCATCGAGGTCGCGCCAAAACCAATGAGTAAATGAAACAATACAAGCTTTGGATAACTGGCTTCATCCCAAAGATAGATGATGCACGTAATCAACAAAATCGCATACCAAAGAAGAATGCCCTGGCCCATCATCAAATTGGGCCAATCACTTGCGGGGAGCAAACCCCAATTAGAAATAGATGAAAGGAAACCACTAAATAAGCCTAATCCCAGTAAAATTGCACAAAGGGTTGCAAGGGTCCATTCATCAATAGATCTTCTGGTTTCGAACCAGATATCGCGGAAGATACGGCTTTTGCGCGCCTCAAATCGTAATACACTCCAGACAAATGCGAGCGAAGAAAGCCAGCATCCCAAGGTTTGCAATGCCCAAGGGTGACTCAAATTCCCGCCTTGTTCGAGAAACCAAGGTTGCATTCTTATGAAGTGCAAAGACAAACAACCCACCGAGCCTGCCATTGCTATTTGGAAGGTTCGAAACCATGGACTGCTGCTGACCAACAACGCTCTCAGTAACGCAGCGAATGCAAACCAATCAAGATAAATTGCAAGAGGAAGATCAAGAACCTTTGCTTCAAGTACTGCGCCCACGGATTCCACCACAAGCACTAAAGGCAAAATCAGCAGTAGCCAGAATTCAGAAATTTGGGCAGGCGTTTGCACACCCTCATCCCAAAGGGAATCAAAGAAAACAAAAAAGCTGTTTAAAAGATGCAAGAGAATAGCAAGAGTTGCAGCAGCTAACACCCCTGCAGTAAAAGGCATTGGAAATAACAAGTGATGCTGAAAAAAGCTGTAGCCTGAAATCGACCAAAACAACAACCCTGCAAGGGTAAATTCCATCCTGCTAAACTGCCAAGCAAGGAAGATGCAGGCAATGCCCAATTCCAAAGCGCCCAAACTAAAGAAGAAAGATTTATCTTCAGGAGTTTTCAAAAGGAAAAACCAAGCGGGTAATAAACATACCACGAGAATGCAAGAAAGTATCCTTAAAGCTTGAATTAAAGAATTGGTTTTGGCAGAGGATGGAATGATTCTTGCGAGGGCAGAATAAATAAACGCAACCATGCCTAGGCAAGCGAATCCGAAATTTGCTGGAGGGTCGGGGTATAAGAAAGCAGCAACTGCGGAAATCGGAAAAACTGCGATGATAATTGCGCTGAAGCGATTGGTTTGTAGTCGATAGAGATACAAGAGAAGGCAGGCAAAGCCGATTTGAGCGATTGCGCCTCCTGGGCCAGGGCCCTCAGATTGCGCCCAACCCATAGCCAGGGAACTCAATGCAGCAATCCATGCCCCTGCAATCCAGCCCTTACGTTCCAAACTATTTTCAAGATTCCAGCGTGCAAAGCCAGTAATTAAAACCCCCACAAGAAGCATTACAAACGCAGTGGGCGGTTCGACCAAAATTTTAATAAGATCCAACGAAGCAAGTGTTGCAGTTGTGCTCAAAGTTCCATTCAGCAAATGCACTTGCACAGAGAAAGCGATAACCATTTGCAGGCTGGCTGCCAACGGGCCAAACAAAGGCACTGCGGTTCTGGAAAATAAGACGAGCATTACAATGGCGATCCATAACGCTACGATCATCGAAGAAACATCGGACCATGCAAGGAATGGTGCAATCGTAATAGTTAAAACACCGAAGCCATGAAGCAGCCGGCCTGCCAATGAAAAAGCATCGTCTGATGCCTCTTCTGGCCTAGGGATTTGCAAAGCTAGAAATACAACACCTGCAAATATCAGAGGTATAGCAAGCGAAGAGATTGCAAAATCTGCACCAGATGCCAAAAGAAACCCTTGAGAGACAAAAAGCGAAAAGACCATAAGCAGCGCAAAAAGAATGAGTTTTGCAGAGGTTGCTGGTTTTGCAATTCGAGACAAGCAAGCACCAAGCAGTGCTAATAGAATTGCCCCGCCTTGTGCAATTTTCATATCCAATGGCACAAACCACGAAGCAAGCAACATCGCAGCGCAAAAGATTAATATTCCCAGAGTCAAAGGGCGCGGGATTCCCACAAAAGCAATATCTTCAAACAGATCGGAAGTTGCTTTTTTGAACAGAATTGCAATGCCTGTAAGGGCGATAACCTGTACCGCTGCTGCAATCCAATAACTTGAACCAGCAATGCCTAGATTTGCCAGCACCAAAAGAGAAAGCACTGCGAGCAAAATACTGATAACCAGCATGCCCCTGCTGGTGGATTGTAACTTCCAATGATGCAGGGTGTATTGCCCTGCAAAGAAAAGTAGCAGGGTTATTGCTGAAAGCATTAAAAACGGAAAGTAGGGGATTTGTTCGAGGCTATTCCATAGGGTGCCAACCAAGGCGACCGACCCGCCAACAATTAATAATCCGCCCACCAACTCCCCAAGCAAGATATTGCGACTTTCAAGAAACAGGCTAAGCACCCCTGCCAGGGTTCTTTGCGGTTTTACAATAATGGGCTCTTCAGGATTTTTAGGGAAAGGAAGTACCGGCCTTTCTTCTTCAAGCTGAGTATTAAATTCTGTTGATTGCATTGGCAATGCAGGTGGAACACTAGCATTTTCTATAGCGGATAGTAATTGCTGAATACTTGAAGTTTCTGCAGGAAGGGTTGGCGGAATTGGAACTGGGGTGATTTTTGCCAGGCGATTTTGCAAAGCAAACACAACCGCAGCGCTCGCATCTTTCGAAACTTCATCCCGATCCACTAATTTTTCTAACTGTTCAAGGGCTATACGAAGTTCTTCAACCTCTTTAGAAACGGTAGGATTAAGATTTTTACCGCAGTTATAACATTGCATTGAAGTTGGATTAAGTTCGCTGCCACATGCTTTGCAAAATCGAGGAAGCACAGCAGAAGGTGAACGCAATCCAACAAAAAATTTGATTACAATCCAAATAATAAAAAAGACAGGAAGCGCAACGAATAGACCTAACAGGAGAATAATTAAAACAATAATGTCCATGAATTACGAACTAGCACCTGAAAAGAACAGTAGCAATAAAGAACAAAAACAGACGGTCGCAGCGCCTATTTTTTACCCAGACTGCCTATATTAGACACTTTTGGCGTTTTTTGTGCAACCCCTATCTTCTTACGTGGTAAGGTTTTTGGTGTTTTATGGAGTTGTGTTATACGTCCTTTTCCATGGCTTGCTTCAAAAATACCCAAACCATTCGTGCTGATTCGTTGTAAGATAAACCCTGAATAGCTAAACTAAATGATAGAGTCTTTTTGCTTGTGCCATTTATCTAAGGTATTTGAACCGGAAAAGGACTAACACAAGTAGTTTTGCATAACCTAATAAATTCGCAGGGGATTTTTGCCTGCGGGAAGCAATATAATGCAGATAACTTCCAAAAAAACTCCAATGGCAGAACCAGTGAAGTCCAAAGGGACATTCGCATTCGTAAGCCTTGGGTGCCCAAAAAACCTCGTTGATTCCGAACGCATGCTAGGGAAACTTGCTCAGGATGGATACACGCTTACTGCCAACGCAGAAGGTGCAGATCTCGTCATCATCAACACCTGTGGTTTTATCGAACCAGCTAGGCAGGAATCGCTGGGCGTTATTCGAGAAATGCTGGATCTAAAAGAACAAGGAAAGCTAGGATCAGTAGTCGTTGCGGGTTGCCTAGCTGAACGCAAAGGCGATGCGCTTCTAGAAGAAGTTCCAACCGTGGATCATATACTTGGGGTTCATGCACGCGAAGAAATAGTACAGATCATCAATCGCACACTTTCGAAAAAAGCAGCGGATGAACAGCGCTCAGTGTTTCGCCCAGCACCCGTAAAAGCTCAGGAAGATACAGGCCGCTTCCGCATCACCCCTAGGCATTTTGCCTACCTCAAAATCTCTGAAGGTTGCGATAGGCTTTGTACATTCTGTGCCATTCCTTCGATGCGTGGCAAGCATGTAACAAAACCCATGGAAGAAGTAATTCGCGAAGCCAAGGAACTTGCTGCAGATGGTGTGCGCGAACTTCTGATCGTTGCCCAAGATACCACCTACTACGGGCTCGATCTTTATGGTGAAGTCCGCTTTGCAGCGTTATTGCGCGAGTTAGAAAAAGTGAATGGGATCGAGTGGATACGCATTCTGTATGCATACCCTATATTCTTCACCGATGAACTAATTGAAGTGATAGCGAGCTCGAAAAAAATCGTGCCGTATCTTGATATGCCCTTGCAACACATCAATGATCGTGTGCTGCGCAGGATGCAACGAAAAGTGCGCAGGGCCGATGTTGAAACACTGCTTGCAAAATTACGCGCAGCAATCCCAAACCTCGCTTTCCGCACAACGTTTATCGCAGGATTCCCAGGCGAAACAGAAGAAGAGTTTCAAGAACTTATTGAATTCGTCAAGCAGGCAAAATTCGAAAGGTTGGGTGTGTTCACCTACTCTCTTGAACCGGGAACTCCCGCTTCCAGGCTCGAAGATCATCTGCCTGAAGAAGTTAAAACCGCCAGGCAAAACGCACTCATGGCTTTGCAACAACCTATTGCATTCGAGTGGTGCCAAGCCCAGTTAGGCAAGGAAATAGAAGCGATAGTGGACGGCCCAGATCCAGAAGTCCCAGGCCAGTTTACAGGCAGAACTTTTGCAGATGCACCTGATATCGATTGCCTAATCCGCCTAAAAGGAAAAGGCCTTCGCTCGGGTGATATAGTTCGCACCAAAATCACCGGAACGGATGGCTACGATCTCGCAGGCAGGGTAATTTCTATTCGCTAGTTTTGCATAAAGAGTATTTGCTTCATGGAAAGAAACCTCGCAGGCACGCAGGCTATCAAGTCAGGAAGAGCGGTTTTATTTAACCTGCCCAACCAGCTTACAGGCATGCGCTTCCTTCTTTCCTTCGTTCTCTTTTATCTCATCTCGCAAGAATTATGGCTCGCTTCTCTTCTGGTTTTCATATTTGCTGCATTCACCGACTGGCTCGATGGCCATCTTGCACGCACCCAGAATATGCAAAGCAGCCTGGGCCGTAACCTCGACCCTCTTGTTGATAAAGTTCTTATCTGTGGTACCTTTATTTTCCTCATCCCCATAGGAACCACCGAAGGCTGGCTGCCCCCATGGATGGTCACCGTTGTCGTTGCACGGGAACTTCTCATCACCGGATTACGAAACTTCATCGAACAAAAAGGCGTCAGCTTTGGTGCAGACTTCCTTGGTAAAGCCAAGATGATTCTTCAATGCGCTGCACTCATTTCTATTTTCATCAACCTCATGAATCTGGAATGGATCAATCCAACCTTTGGCTTTTATGCCCGAGCAGCACTGATCTATGGCATGCTTGCAGCTACCCTGTTTAGCGGACTTCAATATCTGATCAAGGCTTTCCAAACCATTCTTTCTGAGCATCCTTAATTCATCAGGAGTAAATCGATGGCAAACAATGGACAACCACTAGGCGTTGCAATTGTAGGGTGTGGTATGATCGCCCGCTTTCATGCAAGGGCGCTTGCAGAAATTCCCGGAACAAAACTTTTGGCGCTTATCAGCAGAAGTGGCAAAAACGCCCAAGCAATGAACGAAGAACTCAAGCTCTCTTGTGATATCTATCCAGATCTGCCACCTGTTCTTGCAAGAAAAGATATTCATATCGTCATCATCACCACGCCCTCGGGTGCCCATCTGGAACCCGCAGTAGAATGCGCCCGCGCAGGCAAACATGTTGTTGTCGAAAAACCCCTCGAAATTACAGCAGATCGTTGCGATACCATCATACGCGAATGTGATGCCAACAAAGTTCTTCTTTGCACCATCTTCCCCTCGCGCTTTGGCGATGCAAATGTCGAACTTAAAGCTGCGGTTGATGCAAAAAGATTTGGCAGACTAACCCTAGGCGAGACCACTTGCAAATGGTGGCGCACCCAAGCCTACTACGATGAAGGTGGCTGGAAGGGAACCATGGCTCTTGATGGCGGGGGCGCTTTCATGAACCAGGCAATCCACAATGTCGACCTCCTCCTTTGGATGATGGGCCCCGTCACCCATGTAACAGGGTTCACCGCAACTCTTGCTCACGAACGCATCGAGGTCGAAGATACAGGCGTTGCATGTTTGAAATTTCAAAACGGAGCACTTGGCGTAATTCAAGCTACCACCAGTGTTCACCCAGGCCTGCCAAAAACCATCGGTATTCATGGCGACAAAGGTACCGCAGTTATCGAGCAAGATGACATACTCAAGTGGGATTTTCTCGAACCCATCGCCCACGATAATGATGTGAAAACCCGCTTTGCACAAAAGGTAGGAGCTTCGGGCGGATCCAGCAACCCCGCTGCCATCAGCCATCAAGGTCATACCAGACAATTGACAGATTTCGTCAACGCAATCAAACTCGATGGCAAGCCCTTGGTCGATGGTAAGGAAGGGCGCAGGGCGGTGGAATTAATCCAAGCGATCTATGCTTCCAACGCTACAGGTAAAGTGATCCACATCAAATAATAAAAGCCCTCCTTGATATTATCAGGGAGAGCCTTAATTGATTTATAAGCAGATTATTGCATGACTTTTGTCACTTGATAACGGCTACCAGCCTTGGCAGTCACCGTTTGCTTAAGTTCATCGAGGCTGAACTTTTCCTTATCTGAAACTGCAAACCTTACGGTTTCCGAATTGCGGTTTGCTACTATCGATTCTTTAACCACCCAAGGAATTGTCACAAGTGCGGACCGCACTTTAGATGGGCAACTCATTCACGACATACCCCGTACTTCCACCGTGTATCGCTGCAAACTTGCATCTGCAGTATCTTCGCCGGGAGAATACATTTCGCCACAACCTACCAACAGCACCATAGGTACTGCAATTCGCAATAAAACCCGATTAAACATTCGAAATCCCTCCTTCAATAAAATGACCTATTGTTATTATAGCATTCAACGAACTTATAAACAAAATCTTTAGCGGCCACCGGGAGGAACATACTTTTCCAACCAGGTGAACACTTCTTTGTACCAAAACTGACTGTTCTTTGGTTTCAAAACCCAATGCCCCTCATCAGGGAAATTCACAAACCTAGAAGGCACACCCTGCCTTTGAAGAGCAGTGAAAATCTGAGTGCCCTCACTGATGGGGACACGGAAGTCGAGATCATTATGAATGATCAACATCGGAGTTTTAAACTTTGCAAGATTCTCTGCAAAACGATGGGGCGAAAACTTTTCATAACTTTCTCTGCCTCCTTTGCCCCAAGGTGGACCACTATGTTCCCATTCATCAAACCAGATTTCTTCGGTGGTCGTGTACATACTTTCAAAATTATAAACACCACAATGACTAATCAAACATTTGAACCGGCTTGTTTTTACAGAGAACCAATTCATCATATAGCCACCAAAGGAAGCACCCGCACTGCCTATGCGATCCTTGTCGACATAGGGAAGTTTTTCTACATAATCAGCAGCTTTCATAAGGTCTTCGTAACATTTACCACCCCAGTCGCCGGAAATTTCATCGACATACTTCTGGCCAAAACCCGTGCTACCCCGTGGGTTGGGCAATGCAACAACATAACCCCGGGCGGCCCAGGCTTGTGGGTTCCAACGATAACTCCAACCATCTTCCCAAGCACCTTGGGGCCCGCCATGAACCAGAAAGGCGACAGGCCATTTCTTCGATGGATCAAACCCCGGGGGTTTTAAAATCCACATCTGAGTTGGAGTATCTCCCGCACCCGGAAGTGTGACACTTTCAGGCTTGGGAAGTTCGAGTTCGGTTAAAAGAGTTTCATTAACCTTGCTGATGTTGATCGGCTTGGAAAGCCTTAAATCAGCGTTCCCTGCAAAAACTTCGGGCGGACTCGCCATGCTTGCATTAAGAAAGGCAATCTTTGCGCCATCGGTGCTTGCACTGATACCAGAGTTATAGCCAGACATTTGGTTTTTGATCAGGGTTGCAGCTTTAACATCTTCAAGAGGAAGGATTTGAAACAGCCCAACTTTGCCCAGATGATCTGCAGTGAAGAGGATTTTATCTTTACCTGCCCAAGTAAATTCATTGACAGAGACATCGGTTTTCAAAGCCCCTGTAAAAGAAACAGGCTTACTTTTGAAGGTGCCTTCTTGGTTAGTTTCAACGATCATAATTTCCCATTTATCAGCTTCGAACCCTGGGCGTTTTTGCGCCCTGTAAGCTAGATAATTACCATCCGGGGAAAACATCGGGGCGCTATCTGCTGCGAGGTTTTCTTTGGTCAAATTTTCCCACTTATCCGAAGTGTTGTTGATAGAAACCCTGCAGAGATCCATGTTGGTGCTCCACGCTTCATCCTTTTCGGGCACTGCGCTAAACACAAGGTATTTGCCATCAGGTGAAAAAGTGAAATCATCACCCGAAGAAAAAGTGGAAGAAGTCGGGAAAGCATCGCGGTCACCAGGCGTCACATCCCGGGGCTCTGCAAAACCCTCTGTGCCATTGGCATCAAAAGGCAGTACAAAAAGGTGCTGGCGTTTATCTTCAACATAGCTATCCCAATGGCGGTAGAAAAGCTTGGTAAAGACTTTCGCCTTGATGGGGCTGGCTTTGATCTCATCCATTTTTTTCTTGTTAGCAGCATCAGACTCTTTGAACGGGAGCTTGGCAAATTCGGGATAGACAGCAGAGACGAATGCTATATTTTTGCCATCTGCACTCCAAATTGCTCCTGAGGCTTCGGTAGCAAGGTTGGTGATCTGCCTAGCTTCGCCCCCCCTAATGTCGATGGTCCAAAGTTGGGTTTCGCCCGAGCGCGAGGATTCAAATAGGATGCGTTTGCCATCGGGGCTCCAGCGGGGGTGCCTATCTTTTTTATCGGTGGAGGTAAGTCTTTTAGGAGGGTTTTTTCCAGCAACATCTGCCAGCCAAAGGTTGGAAGAGGATTTATTCGCATCGAGATCCACCTTGGTGACAACATAGGCGATCCAAAATCCATCGGGGCTGATTTGCGCATCGGAAACCCGGAGGAATTTAAACAGATCATCCACCTGCATGGGTCGTGCAGCGGTTGCGACCGTTGCGGTCATGCCAAGGATTGTAATTAATCCAAGAAGGGTAAAAAAGAATCGATCCATGATTAAGTTTCCTTGTTAAAAGAAGTACAATGGGGGCAGTCTACCAAAACTGCCTAAACAAACTCCATGAAAATGAAGAGTTTTTAGTTAGATATCTGCCCAAGTGCGGTTGTGAAAGCATATATTTATAAGAGAGGGTCCCGAGTGTTTGAAAAGACAAAAATTCTCGAGGTAAAAAATGTCACATGCCAGCCAGTTTATAATCGCCCGACCTAGTCTGCAAGATCCAACCTTTCAGCAAACGGTTATATTGCTTTTGCAACATGACCCGTCCGGTGCATTTGGCTTGGTAGTTAACAGGCCCCTGCCTCCACAGGCTTGGACTCTGCCCTTTCCACTGTACTTAGGTGGGCCATGTAAATCCGAAGGTTTACTCATGCTGCATGGTCATCAGGAATGGATGGATATGCAAACGCAGCAAGAAAAACAAATTGTGCCGGGCGTTTTTATTGGAGATGAAGAGTGCGTTAAGCAGGCAACCCAGCAACATGCCGAGGAAGCTACTGGACGATTTTTAATGATGACTGGATATGCGGGATGGGGCCCAGGGCAGCTAGAAAATGAAATCAGCCAAGGAGCTTGGGCGCTCGTAAAAGCAACAAGTGAAAATCTATTCGAAATCAGTGCCCAGGATAAATGGGCCTCGCTATTGCCTTCGATCATACCCCAGCCCAGCAATAACTAATACCTTTCAGAGCCGGAAGCGTCAGCGACGGTTGTTACTTCCGGCTCTGAAAGATATTTCTTGCCTTACAAGCCTGAAGCGCAAGCTAAGGATTAATATATGAATGGTAAACGAGCATTTGAAGAACCTTCGCTTGCGCCTCAGGCTTGTAAAGATATGCAATAAAAGTTTGTGTGCGCCTGCGCAAGGATGCAACCGTCGCTAACACTTCCGGATCTGATAAGCACGCATTACTTACCGTCGCTCACGCTTCCGGCTCTGAAAGATATTTACACAACCCAGCGATAACTAAGGTCGAGGTTCTAAATCATCAAGAGATATCTTTTTTATCAAGCCTGCCTTCGGCCTCCAGCTTACGAAACTTCTTGATGGTTCGGAAAATGCCCTCAGAAAGCGGGGTCTTGGGCAAAGGCCCGATTTCTTTTTGTAGCCCATCATCTGATAAATTATAAGCGATCTGAATCTGCCTATCACCGAAAGTGATCAACTTCGAGGCTTCAGGCTCAAGCTTTTCAAATACCTGATGAAGGGTTTGCAGATCAACTACATCGCCGCGCAGGTTATAGCTTTTAGCGCCTTCAAAAGGAACATCCAAGCTATGGGCAAAAACACGGGCAACATCCGCCACATATTGCAAATCTTGAAATCCACCGTAAGTGATGTGATAGGGTTTGTGCAAAGCCATGCATTTCATCGCTTTGGTGGGTTCGCTGGTCATGCCAACATCACGCCCTACACCATACACTGTCCAAGGTCGTAAGCCGATGCTGGTCATGCCATGATCTAAGAAATAGACCTTGGCATTACCCTCATTGCATATTTTATAAAAGCCATAGTTAGTGCTGGGGGAAAGGCGAACATCATCCGAAAGGGGGCCTTCAGGATAATCTGCTGGTGGGCCAAAAACTGCAGCACTGCTAGCATAAACAACCCGCTTGACCTGATTACGACATTCTTTATACGCTTCAAAAATCGCCAAGGTTCCCATTACATTCACCTGGGCACCCAGTACAGGATTTGCCCTGCACGTTGGCACCTGCAAACCAGCAAGATGAATGATATGCGTAATGCCATGCTCGCGAATGGTGCGGATCAGCCTATCTTGATCCGTAACATTCCCTTCGCAAAAAGTGGTCTGAGAGATGATATCTTTGTTAAGAACAACCTCTAACCGCTCTGCATCTTGCTTGATGTCGTACAGAAAAATGGAATGCCCGCCTGCGAACAGATCCTTGACAATCCAAGAGCCAAGAAATCCATAACCGCCTGTGATAAGAACTCTCATAGTGCTACAAACCTCTAAAAGAAATCAAGTGGTGGGTGTGGTTGGCTCGGTGGGTACTACTGGAACTGTAGACCCTTCGGTTTCAGGAGGCGCTTCTTCGTGGGGAATCTTGGCGAGTGATGCAACTTTATCATCATCCTTAAGATTCATCACTCGAACACCCATGGTATTTCGCCCTACAGTCCGAATTTCTGCGACGTGGGTTCGGTTAACCATCCCTTGGCCGGTAATAATCATGATATCATCGGTATTACGCACACTCATGATACCCACGACTTTACCATTGCGTTCGCCGGTGCGGATATCTCGTACACCCTTGCCGCCTCTTTTTTGCTTGCGATAACGCATACTCGAAGCAGTAGGTGGAACTTCGCCATTTTCATCAGCGACTGGTTCCTGCTCTTCGATTGGTTCTTCAGCAACATCATCGGTCAACTCATCGGCTTCGCCTACAGAATTAGGGCCAAACGGGGTGCGTTTACCATAGCCTTTTTCGCAAAGAGTAAGGAGGAAACCTTCGGGATCTGCAACAACCATGCCTACAACAGCATCGTCTGTGCCGATTCGAATACCCCGAACACCCTTGGAATTACGACCCGTATCACGGGCATCGGCTTGATCAAAGCGAATAGCCATGCCGTTGCGGGTAACAAGAATAATTTCATCGGTGTTACGAACAAGAGCAACCTGAATAAGGGAGTCGCCCTCTTCAAGGTTGATACCGATGATGCCGCCCTTGCGAGGATGGGAATACAAGCCAAGAGGAGTCTTCTTAACCAACCCATTTCGGGTTGCCATGATCAAGCTAAACTCTTCCGATCCATCAAAAGATTTCACAGGAATAATGCTGCTGATCTTTTCTTCGGGCTTAAGGGAAAGAACATTAGCCACCGAACGACCTTGGGAAGTACGGTTCGCCTGAGGCAATTGATAAACCATCAGCCAATGAAGCTGGCCAAAACTTGTAAAGCAAAGCAGATGATCCTTCGTATCTGCGACGAAGAATTGATCGATAAAATCATCATCCTTGGTCGTGCTACCACTAACGCCACGGCCTCCACGATGCTGGGTGCGGTATGTAGAAACTGGTAGCCTTTTAATATAACCCTGATGGCTCAGAGTAATGGCACACGCCTCGTTAACAATAAGATCGAGGTAATTCACATCGCCAATTTCCCCCGTAATCTCGGTTCTGCGTGGGTTCGCATACTTAGCTTTAAGCTCGGTGAGCTCTTTACGAACTTCAAGGCTGATGTTCTTCTCATCGGAAATCAGGATTTCGTAAGTGATGATCTTGCCACGAAGATCATTGTACTCGCGCAGAATTTCATCGCTTTCAAGAGCAGCAAGCTGACCCAATTGCATACGCACCACAGCCTCGGCTTGCGCTTCGGTCATACGGTATTCAGCAAGTGCGCCCAATTCTTTTTGCAAATCAGCAAAGTTAGCACTACCCAACGCCCGTGCAAGCACTGATGCTGCAACAGAATGATTTTGCAATGCGATCTTCGCTTCGTTCCTGCTAGGGGAAGTTCTGCAGATGCGGATAATTTCATCCAAAGATGAAATCGCAATCAGCTGACCTTCAAGCACATGGGTCCTGCGCTTGGCTTCGCGCAACAAAAACAGAGTTTTTCTACGGATGACCTGGGCTCGGTGCCTAAGGAAGCATTCGATCATCGCCTTGATGCTAAGGGTGCGCGGCCTGCCATCAACAAGCGCCAGAAGAATAATACTGACGGTTTTTTCGAGGGGCGAAAACTGATAAAGCTGAGCTAGAATAAGGTTCGGATCTGCGCCACGCTTGATTTCTATCACCAAGCGAACAGGGTCGCCCATGCGCACGCTGCTCTCATCGCGGATACCCGAAATACCCGTAATTTTTTCGTTGCGAACCAGATCAGCAATCGCTTCTGCCAAGCGATTTCTAGTCTGCTGGTACGGAATTTCCTTAATGATGATCTGGGATTTATTGCCCTCTTCAACAATCACCGCCCTTGCACGAAGGGTAATTTTGCCCCTGCCTGTCATGTAGCCTTCAACAATACCCTGCCTGCCACAGATAATCCCACCTGTCGGGAAATCGGGACCAGGAAGAACTTCCATAATCTCCGGAATTGAAACATCAGGGTTATCCAGAATCATTATCCCAGCATCACAAATCTCACCCAAGTTTTGGGGAGGGATGTCAGTCGCCATACCCACAGCAATACCATCCGAACCATTCACTAAAAGGTTGGGAAATCTACTGGGAAGAACAAGGGGTTCACGATATTTACCATCGTAGTTATCCGTGAAGTCAACCGTATCACGCTCGAGATCGTCCATCAACTCTGCAGCGATAGGCGTTAACCTAGCTTCGGTATAACGCATCGCAGCGGGGGGAAGTCCTGCAAGCGAGCCAAAGTTACCCTGGGAATGAACCAACCGATGGCGCATATTCCAATCTTGCGCCATGCGAACCAAGGTGGGGTAGATAACCGCTTCACCGTGGGGATGATAGCGCTTCATGGTTTCGCCCACGATACCAGCGCACTTACTTGTAGAAGAATTGGGCCCAAGGCCGAGATCATGCATTGCAACAAGAATACGCCTTTGCGACGGCTTTAAACCATCGCGCGCATCGGGCAAGGCCCTACTGATAATAACGCTCATGGCGTAAGTCAGGTAGCTTTCCTTCATCTCATCTGCAATATTCAAAGGCATTGCAGAGGGCATTTCTGGAACCAAAGCGGCGTCATCGGGCGGAAGAGTGTTGTCCGGCAAAATTGCACCTTTTTCCAATCAAATCTTACTAAAAAAGACAAGCTTAAAGCCATCGCTTTTAAGTCAGGTCCCATGGCATTTATTTTACGGAAAATCGTAGGTTTTACCACTAATTTCATGGGGTTATTTTTACATCTTTTTATGCGATTTTTTTTGCCCCCAACCCTCACCTGTGGTACCATATTTACTGTTCTAGTTTTAATGCTAGAAATGTTGTTTTATAAAGAGCTTTTATTTCTTCTGGAGGTGTTCCGTGCATCGCTTACTAGGTTTGTTTCTTGCAGTTACCGTTTTCTTCGTGGCTTCGTTTGCCCAAGCCCAAGCTACCAAGGCAACCCCCAAAGCCCAAGCCACCATGAAATCTCTTGAAAAGAAAATCACCGTCGACTTCAAAGACACCAGGCTTGCAGATATTATTGAAGAACTCAAAGATCAAGTTAAAGGTGTTCAAATTCGCATGGACCAGAAAGGTGGCGTTTCAGGCAACCGAAAGCTTACCTTCACAGGTAAAGATGTAACTGTTAAAGAAGTTCTCGAAGGGCTCCTCAAGAAAGAAGGCCTTTGCTACGGAATCACCTCCAACGAAAAAGATGCCTATGATGGCTCTGTCTACCTCCGGGTGGGCACCGAGTTTGGCACCTTGATCAACAAGAAGTAACATTTTCCAACGAAAGATCCCGGTAACTTAAACTTGCCGGGATTTTTTTATGCCCTCTTTTAACTTCCCAAACCCTTCTCTTGCAGACCCCGATGGACTTCTCGCCGTCGGTGGTAACCTTGAACCAGAAACACTTCTTTCCGCCTATCAACAAGGCATCTTCCCTTGGTTCGATGAAGATACCCCAATACTCTGGTGGTGCCCCGATCCCAGAGCTATTCTTGAATTCGACAACCTCTATATAAGCAAAAGATTAGCCCGCACTATCCGAACCAATAAATTCCAAGTAACCTTCGATCAAGATTTTGATGCAGTGGTTAAAGGCTGCACTTACCGACCAGAAGAAGGAACCTGGATCACCCCTGAAGTTGCAAACGCCTATGGCGAATTTCATCGTAGCGGACACGCCCACAGTGTAGAGGTTTGGCAGCAAGGGGTTTTAGTTGGTGGCTTATACGGAGTTGCAATAGGCGCTTTATTTGCAGGGGAATCCATGTTCTCCACTGTTTCAGATGCCTCGAAAATTGCACTGGTTGCTTTAGTAAGCAGACTTAAAGAAAAAGGCTATCAACTCTTTGATCTTCAAATCATCAATGAACATACCTCCTCGATGGGCGCCACCGAGATTCCAAGAGATGATTACCTGGCGAGAGCCAAAAGCGCAATCAAGAAAGATATCTGCTTCTAAATCTCGTTAAGCTTTTAGTACGCATCAGGCACTTCGCCACCTCTGGCTGTACCTAGCGCACGCCAAGTTGCAATTGCGATGTTATTTGTTACAAAGCGAATAGAACCATCCACCATGCCAGCGTTAACGCCGCCCGAATGCCTACTTCTTGCAAATTGGTTGGAACCATTGCTTGCGGTAGCATTTGTGCAAGGGGGATTTGGTGCAGCAGGATCGCAATTTTGCGGAGGCACATCGGGAGTGCTGGAATTAGGCCCTGCAAATGTAGTGATGCCACTTGCAGGCCCCCACCAACCAAAGCCCCGCAAATCCGCCCGCTGCCCTTGAATCACTTCTGATATCAACAAAGTATTCGAGGTTCCATCAGAAATATGAGAAAGAGGCGAGCCAACATTAGGGTTGAATGGGGCCTCTCCAAAAGTAATCGTAACTCCGCCCACCGTAACTGTAGGCACTTGATAAATAGTGGTATTACCATAGTTGATAGCATAATTATGAGATGTCATGCTGCCAATGGGGGCATTAGGGCTATCTTCCGTAGGGCAGGTTAAAACTGCATAGCGCCTCTGGGTAACCTGCACATTAACCCCCGTACCATAACGAGGGCCGGTGCTGTCATCCCCTCCATAGTTCTGGTAAATTTTAAAGGCAGCTTCTTGTTCGATGAAGGGCATAATGGCAATCTGCCAAGTGCCCCAACAGCAATAAAGATCGCCATAATTTACGGTGCCTGGAGACATACCCGCAGGCAGGGCTTGTTTGCTATCATGAAATGCATGAAAGCCAATTGAAAGTTGCTTGACATTATTCTGGCATTTCAATCGGGAAGCAGCCTCCCGCACCTTTTGCACTGCGGGAAGAAGCAATCCAATAAGAATGGCAATGATGGCAATTACCACCAAAAGTTCTATCAGAGTAAAACCTTTTGAACTGCGTTGCGGAGAAGAAAACATAACTTGCTCCAAATGGAATAGGAAGGATGAAATAGTTATTTTAGATGGAAGTCGAAATTATTGGGGCCCTTAGTTGTAACTTCAACAGTAAGGGTAGATTTGGTGTTATAAATATCAGGAAACAATTCCTTGGATTGATAGACCGCCCCAGGCGCAGCGGTGGGATCGGGCTTTTTACCTTTGTAATCAGGCGCTGAAACAAGAACCTGATATTTACCAGGAAGCAGCCCTTTTTGAGCAAGAATCTTATACCGGCCCGCTTCGATCATCGCACCTTCCAAAAAACCTTCCGTTGGTAGCAAGGGATGGAACTGGATGCTCCCTTCAGTTACCGGCTGCCCCTTAAAAGTGATTTCGCCCTGAATCGGCAGACGTTGTTTTTCGGAACTGCAACCACTAATAAAATACAAGGCAATGATAAGAACTGTTTTGAATGATGTTTTTTTAATGTTAAACATTTATCCCTGCTTTATTTCAGATATCAATAAAAGCATGATGCTGTATTACACTTTAATTTCAAATGTTGGATAATGCAACAACAAACCAAAGCAAAAGCGATCCCCAGTTCTTTAAGACCCTATTTTGTTGCTTCAATGATTTCGAGAACACTATAAAGATTGCATCGCTATTTATACCAACATAGCCATAACGGAAAAATAATGCTGAGCAGCACCTTCTGCCATATTCCTGGGGTTAGTGAGAAAACCGAGCAAGCGCTTTGGTCACTAGGCGTTCATACCTGGGACTGTTCACTTCCTCCATCTGAGGTAAAACTGAAACGCGCAACCCGTGATTGCTGGGACCAACACATCCAAGATTCACTTAGCCATCAAGAAAACCTTACCCCCAAATACTTCTCAGACAAGTTACCCAGCAAAGAACTTTGGCGCCTATTTCACGATTTCCAACAAGTCGCAGCATTTCTCGACATCGAAACCACTGGCCTATTCGGTGGCGATATCACCACCATCGCCCTTTACGATGGCGTTTCCATCAAACACTATGTCAATGGCGTAAACCTTCACGAATTCCCGAACGATATTCAAAACTATAGGCTTCTCATAAGCTACAATGGCAAATCCTTCGATATACCCTTCATTGAAACTTACTTTAAAATCCGCGTACCCCAAGCCCATATCGATTTACGATACCCATTAAAAAGCCTCGGCTTGCAAGGTGGTTTAAAAGGTGTTGAAAAGCAATTGGGCATTAATCGTGATGAGCTGAATGATGTGAATGGCTACGATGCAGTATTGCTTTGGAACGAGTACAGAAAAAAGGGCGACAAAGCTGTTTTAGATACCCTGCTTGCTTACAACATCCAAGATACGATCGTACTGCATACTCTTATGGTGCATACCCACAATGAAAAGATAAAAACCACTCCCTTCGCAAAGGCCTATACATTACGAAAACCAGAACTCCCGGAAATTCCATTCAAGGCAGACTTCAACATTGTAAGAAGGGTTCGGATGGGATCATTCGGATATTAAATTCACCAACAAACCACAACGGTTATTCTTGTTGGCCCGCACCAGCGGATTTACATCCGCCGCTCAATAATAAAACTGGGTCCCGCAATTTTTTTCAGAGCCGGAAGTGTAAGCGACGGCTGCTTTCTTGCGCAGGCGCACACAACCTTTTATTGCATATCTTTACAAGCCTGAAGCGCAAGCGAAGGTTT
>Ga0255100_1000150_pt1 | contig 33544 bp, 33 predicted proteins | sample Colum_Colum_RepB_2_FD_188449 | JGI IMG/M metagenome (GOLD analysis project Ga0255100, IMG submission 188449) | Freshwater microbial communities from Columbia River, Oregon, United States - Colum_Colum_RepB_8d | ecosystem: Environmental > Aquatic > Freshwater > River | place: USA: Oregon...
GGGGTGGATTACGCAATGGTGCAGCTCCATGCCAAGTTCCTGCAGGCGCTCACTCAGAATCGGAACTCGAGCGCGCATCTTGTCGGCAAAATCAGGATCGGGCATCCAGGCCGAAACTACCAGCCTTTGCTGGTCGGAGAGCAGACAACAGAACGACAGATGCAGCCCCTGACCCACACTTAACTCGAGATCGAGGTTCCAGCCCCCCTTACCCTGATGTTCGCGTGACCGTTTAATGACCACTTCTGCAGGAGCCTGATCCTCAAACAGCAGCGGGAATCGGTAGCAGCAGTCGCCAACCGCCCGGGCTTGTAACGCTTCGATCTGGGCAGCATCGAGCCTGGTTCCCACCATGCGCATGGACACGTCTGAATCCTCAGTGTCGGTGCTTGCTTGATTTCGTTCGCTGCGCAACAGCAGGCTAAGCAACTTACGCAGATCGGGCTGCAGTCCTGCCTTGCTCTGACTGAACAGTCCGCTCTGTCGCAGGGCCGTAAAGATGTCGAGGGGCGATAAGGTTTCGCTTCGTAGGACGAATTCCCGGGCAAGGTCCAGCAACTGTCGATTCGACGCGGCGGCGGAAAGCAGTCGCTGGACAAGCTGCTGATAGTCTTCCGGCCCACGCAATGCGAGCAGCCATAAGAGACTGCGTAGAGCAAGGATCTTGTCGGGTTCAGGGATTGTAAGCAAGGCAGGCAGCGGCACTTCAGGCACCGGCGTGCCTTTGCCACTTTCTACCGGGGCATTTGCTTTCAGGTAAACGCCGTAGGGACTAAATTCCACCCGATACCAGCTGGAAGCTGATTTGTAGCCGCTGCCATAGAAAGGAAGACTGAGGAAGCGCCCATCTTCGGCGACGAGGTTCAGACGCCTGGAGTCCTCAGTGAGGGTTCCCTGGATAATCTGACCATCACGCATACCTGCCTCGCGTGCGGCATCAAGAGTCAAGCGCAGCACCCCCACGCCTGATCTGGCCGCCGGATGCTCGGGCAGGTTTATCAGCAATGGTGCCGTTGGCTGCATGATCAGGGAAACTGGACCCAGTCACTAGTATCAGCTGGGTAGCGTTCGTGCACGACGGAATAATTTGTGAAAAGCAGACTGTGGATATCTTCTGCAACCGGAATAATGAGGGAGGCCCCAGCCAATAGCCAGTTCGGGTTAGTGCCACGAAAGGCAGCAGGATTGCGTTCCACGAACGCCTGACGCAAAACGCTCGTGCGAATAGCAGTTTCAGGAAAGGTCAGGCTGATGATGCCATCAAGGGTATCCCCTGGCCGGACTTCGTAGCGACCCTTCAGCAGCTCTGATTCGTGGCGCTGCAACAGATGGCCATCAATGATGCTGCGATCTGCGAATAGCTTCATGAGAGCCGCGTCGACCTCGGATTCTGAGGCTGCTCTGGCAGGGGTAGCTGCGAGTAGGCATACAGACAAAAACAGTCGATTAAGCATGGCTGTGCTGGGAGGCATGACGATCTCCATGGGGCTCAAAATGGCAAGGCCCAGTTGATGGGTTGCGCATTGTCAGAACGCTCGGTCAAATCGCGAATTGTGCTGCTTGCTTCATCGACTACAGTGACCTCACCTATTGAAAGGGCGGCGGAGTCAGCGCCCATCAGACCATTGCGGATCAGCTCGTCGCCGAGCAGCAGAAAGCGCATTCCGGGACGAACGCCATTGCGGCTGCCGATGCGTACGGTGAATTCATGTGGGGACGCACCAGAATGCAGAACATGCAACAGCTGTTTACAGGTGTCATCGCGCATCGCGAGTGAGGACAACATGGCCTCTAGTCCCTCACTAAAAGACGCATGGAAGCCTTGTACTGAAAGTTTCTGCACGAGCGAAGCAGCCGCTGGGCGAAACCGGTAATACTGTTGGTGCTGCGCTAGCTCTTCTGCTTCCGGGCCAGTCAGGTGGTAGCTGATCCGGACAGCCAGTGGCTCAGCGCTGGCGACTGACGGAACTACAATCACAGGGTTGCGACTGATCAGATCATGCAGGGCCGCCACTGAGCGACGCTGGACTCTGCCCAGTTCATCGGACCAACCCGGTATGGCGGAGTCTGCAATCTGCTCAATATTGATTTCAAGTCGATAATCGGTAGCGACAAGACCAGACTGTCGCAACAGCAAGGCCTGGTACTCGGATCCCGAAACCTCGTCCTGTGCAATTAAAGCTTGCCAGCCAGCCCGCTGCAGCGCCTGGGCGGCAAGCTCATGCAGAGTCATATCCAGCGGTGGTTGCACTGACAAGGGCAACGAAGGGGCTTTCAATCGCAAGAAAACCTCGGCATTACGCGTGATTATGGCAAGTTCAGACAAACTACAAGCCTCCGCAAATAGCGGGCTCAAACCGGCAGGCAGGCTGGCAGGATCAATGGCCGGGACTTCGGCAGGTTCATCCAGATAGGAAAGCACACGCACTCCAGCCACATTCAGGTCGCTCCCGAAATATGTGGACTCTACCAGGCGCCCACTCTCATCCAGGTAACCTGCGGTCACAACCCGGACTTCCTTCTCGAGCGTCGCATTGAGCAATGCCAGCTTAATCCGCTCAAGCAGCAGATCAGCATTCTCCTGCTCTTCAGCGGCTGACGATACGCTGGGCTGGGCCAGCAGAAGTATGAACAACAAACGCTTGATCATGGTGGCGGCACCAGTTGGGACTTGATCAGTTCAGGCCGCGTCGCGCAACAGTGAGCGCAAATAAAGCAGCCTCAGATCCTTCACCACCTGTTTGCGCAAAGACAGTGTGACGGCATAAGTATCGCCGTTGAGCGGCTCAATGCTTTCCAGTTCGGCGCCATAGATAACACCTTCGACACGTGAGCGGAAAGCATCATTGTTGACTACAAGCTCGCCGATAGTAGTTTGGGAGTCGATGCGCTGACCAAATACCTGCTCGGCAAGCGCACGGTAAGCATCAAGCTTCGAGGCCCGAATAGCCAGCAGCCTGCGCTGAGCGGCATCGTCACTATTCTGGATCGCAATTACGGCGTAACCGGTAGCCGTGATCTTTTCACTTTCTTCAACCAGCCGCATGACTGAACCAGCGGAGCGCGGCTCAAGGCTGTAGCAGCCGGAAATGGCAAAAACGGCCAACATGATGAACAGCAATTTTTTCATGTTTTATCTCCGAGGACGGATGGTGAAGCAAAACGTTACAGCTACGCCCGCATTGTTTATGTCGGCAGTTGTCGCTGTCGCTGTAGGCTTACGGACAAAATAATTGGCATGCGTTTTGCTTCTCTGTGACTAGCACTGCTTGTATTTAGACACGACGCTTCAACTTATTGATTTGAGAGAATTTTTTGGTAACGCGCGCATTGTCATATTTTGGACAGTTCAGTTCCAGGATGCAGCTGGATGGCTTAGCTATCCCCGCATTTCTGATGCTGATAATTGCCATGCTAATAGTACCGATGCCGGTATTTCTCCTCGATATTCTATTTACACTGAATATCGTGCTCGGTCTCATGATAATCATGATATCCATCAATGTGACAAAGCCGCTGGAATTTTCTGCGTTTCCATCTCTGCTGCTTCTGACCACTATGTTACGCCTGAGCCTCAACGTGGCATCGACCAGGGTTGTACTTGTCAATGGTCATGAAGGTAGTGGTGCTGCGGGAAAAGTGATCGAGGCTTTTGGCGATTTTGTTATCGCCGGCAATTACATAGTGGGTTTCATAATTTTCTCGATCCTCATGATAATCAACTTCATCGTTGTGACCAAAGGCGCCGGTCGCGTGTCCGAAGTAATCGCCAGGTTTACTCTCGATGCGATGCCCGGCAAGCAGATGGCCATCGATGCCGACCTCAACGCCGGCCTGATTGACCAGGCGACAGCCCGAAAACGACGCGAGGAGATATCGCAGGAGTCGGACTTTTTCGGCTCCATGGACGGTGCATCCAAGTTCGTGCGCGGGGATGCAATAGCAGGGTTGATCATTCTGTTTATCAACATTCTGGGCGGGCTGCTAATAGGCATCTTCCAGCATGATCTGAGCTTTGGCGATGCCACAAAAATCTATGTACTGCTGACCATAGGCGATGGTCTTGTGGCCCAGATTCCTGCACTGCTGCTGTCTTTGTCGACGGCAATAATAGTGACGAGGGTGACCACGAATGAAACCATGTCACGCCAGGCCAGCCTGCAGCTTTCAGATTCAACTGCTTTCTACATTACTAGCAGCGTCCTGTTCTTGCTAGGAATAATTCCCGGTATGCCACATCTGGTCTTTCTTGGTTTCAGTGGCGCTTGCGGCTGGCTTGGATACCAGATAAGCCTGAATAAAGGCGGCAAGATCAAACAGCAGGAAGCCAAGGACTCTGCGGCGGAGCAAGCTGCGCCTAGCGAGGACGATCTGCTCGGCTGGGAAGATATAGAACAATCAGACCTCGTGAGCATTGAAATTGGCTATGGCCTGATACCCCTGGTCGGCACCGATTCTGGGGGCAATCTGCTTACAAGAATCCGCGGTGTAAGGAAAAAACTTTCAGCCGAACTAGGCTTCCTGCTGCAACCCATCCGGGTGAGAGATAATCTCGAACTGGCCCCGGATTCGTATTGCATATTGCTGCGAGGCATCGTCCGTGGCCGTGGTGAGATCCGAATCGGACATGAGCTTGCAATCAATCCCGGCAACGTTAACGTCCCTCTAGAGGGAACCAAAACCCGCGAACCGACATACGGCCTTGAAGCATACTGGATCATGCCCGCACAACGTGACTACGCGAGGATGCTGGGTTACACCGTAGTAGATTACTCTACTGCGATCGCCACACATCTGATTACAGTACTCAAGGACAATGCAGCTGACATGCTCGGGCATGAGGAAGCACAGAAGCTCCTGGACAAAATTGCCGAAAAATCACCGAAACTTTTACAGGATCTCATACCCGAAAAAATAAGCTTGTCGGTAGTCACCCAGATATTGAAGAACCTCGTTGCGGAATCCATTTCGCTGCGCGATATGCGCACGGTTATTGAAGGTTTAATCACCGAAGCACCAAAAACCAAGGACCCTGACGAGCTGACAAACCTGATCCGGCCCCGGCTGGGCCGGATCATCATGCAATCCCTGGTAGGAATCGACAAAACCCTGTCGGTAATCACCCTCGACCACAGTCTTGAAAACCTGCTTCAAAACACTCTGGCACAAAGCAGGAAGGCGGGCGAACTGGTACTGGATCCAAAGGTGGCAGAAGCCCTATTCAAATCCGTGGCGGACGAAAAAATCGCCGCTGAAGAAAAAGGCCTGCCTCCAGTTTTGGTGGTATCTCCGGCACTGCGGTTGTGGCTCTCTAAATCCCTTAAGCAAAGGGTCTCAGGTTTGACTATTTTGGCCTATACCGAAATCCCTGAGGACCAGAACATCAGCGTTCTGGCAAAAATTTCCCTGAGCGCGAAACTGGAACAGGAAGAACCTAGTCAATGATAATTAACAAGCATGAAGCCGCGTCAACCAAAGCCGCGCTGCAGGACATAACAAAGCAGTTCGGCGACGCTGTATTCATTATTTCCAATATGCGCCTCGAAGGTCGGAATGTGGTGTATTTTGCTACCGACGCGATTGCTGCTCAGCCGGAACCCAAAGGACAGGACAGCCTGCTACTTGGGATGTCGAATGTACGCCAGAAGAACCTTCCGAAGCCCCCCGGAAGTCCTCGAGCCAGAAAGGCAAAGGCCGGCAAGAAAAAGAATGCGGAATCCAGCCTACCTGCGCAAGTGCATGAGTCAAACCTAAAGCCGCTAATTGATGTCGCTTCACTGAGCACGCAGATAGATGAGCTTAAAGGTTTGCTCGAAGGTGCAATGGCGACAATGATCAAGGCTGACATGGCGACAAACAGCAGATTCGAGTATTTGGAGGAACTGCATCGCAAGGAAAAATCCGACATTGGCCAGGTGACGCACAGACTTGATCATCAGACTCAGCTTGCGAGTGGAAGTCTGTCCATCATGGAATTCAGGACGCTTTGCGAAACTGTCACCGGCACTACTGTCCGCATGGCAACTCCAGGCCGATACCCTGCAGGAACCCAAGACACAAATGCCTGCCATCTACTGACTTATATGAAAAATAAGGGCAGTTTCTATGACAGTACAGCGTTCTCCACCGGGTTGCATGCAGTTCTGACCGACTTCGCAACCGGAACCGCAAGCGCAATCGAGGAATTCTCCCGGCTACTGAGTGATTCGGCAACGAACACGTTCCCCAGCATAATCCGATTTGGCACGGATAAAACAACAACCGCCACAGGAGCAAAAGTAGAGACGGCGGCTGACGAAGCGGCGGTGGAAAATTTCATGGCGAACGCTGGCAGTAGAGGTCCTGTGTTAATCTTCGTGTCAACGGGGGATTATTTGAGCAGCTTAAGGGAATTCAAATGCCTTGCGCGAGCCCAGGTTCACTGTTTTTACTCATATAGCACTGCGCTGGAACAGCTGCCATTTCTGGAGGAGATGCACCGCATGAAGCCACTGTCACTGTCGATCACCGCCTTACCACCGCCAAGCCGGGGGCTTCCCGAATTTTTTGCCTTGATGGCGGCAGGTTTGCCAGTTTTGTTCATGGCTGGGCGCAACCTCCCCCTCGCAAGGCCTGATGCAATCATGAGCGCATACCTATGCAACGAGCGTGGACGCACGGTAATGGCCAGAATCGCCACTGTGCTTGAAAAGCTATCAGTCAAAGTAAGCTTATTAACCTCCGGTAAAAACATTCTGCCAAAGCTGGCAAGACGGATTTTCAATACGGAAACAGCAGATGGCTAGTAATCCTGCAACAACTACTAAAACGATTTGCGTAGCCAGCGGCAAAGGGGGGGTCGGAAAAACCACTTTCTCTGTAAATCTTGCCATAGCCTTGGGAAAGCTGGGTCACAGAGTGCTGCTTTTCGATGGTGATATGGGACTAGCCAATGCGCAAATTGCACTCGGTTGCATACTCCCATCTGCAAATAGTGACACAGCGTCAGGTGACCTAGACTATCTCTCCGGGCTGCATAAGCTACTGGTCGATACGCGTTATGGAATCGCCCTGCTGCCCGGGATGAATGGAAGTCGCTCCCTGGCCAACATGAGTGAGGAGGAAACTCTGAAACTGGTCCGTAATTTTTCTGAACTTTCAGGACGGTTTGACTACTTGATTATCGATTGTGCTGCTGGTTTATCAGACAGTGTTCTGTCCCTGCTGAAAGCCAGTGACATCCGGCTTGTCATAGGTACCGATGAGCCGGCTTCGATAACAGATGCCTACGGTCTCCTGAAGACACTCAACAAGCTGAAAGTAATGAGCAGCCTGTTTTTCATCCCCAACAAAAGCAGTACACCGCGGGCAGGTAAAATCCTGTTCGAAAAGCTTCAAAAGGTCGTAAGGCACTTTCTTGCGATGGATATTGAGTTCATCGGCTCAGTCTCTGAAGACCCGCGCGTCAACAGTAGCTGGAGGCAATCAATGCCTATTCTGGCGTTTTCACCAGAATCCCAAGTTTCAATTGAACTAAGCCATATAGCGGAAAGTATTTCCAAGCTGGCAGTAGCGGAAGCCAGCAATGATTACGTACGGTTTTTCGGATAATACTCATGGACCCAAAGACCAACAGATATGAATGGGTAACTGAACAGCGAAAGGGTAAAGCCGTCATCCTAGAGCACATGACACTCGTCAAAAGGACAGCAGTCTACCTGCGACCACGTATACCAGACTACATAGAGCTCAATGACATGATCCAGCTCGGCATCATTGGGCTGCTTGAGGCCGAGAAAACGTTTGACCCTTCACAGGGTATATCTTTTCAAGCTTATGCAAAAATCCGTATACGTGGAGCCATAATCGATGAGGCGCGCAAACTGTCCCGAATTCCCCGACTTGCGCTCAAAAACCTGAAGAAGCACAGGCAAGCCCAAGCGCTGTTGGAAAACTCACTTGAAAGACCGCCAACCAGCAGGGAACTTGCCGTACATCTGGGAATATCCGTTGAAGAATTTGAACACGAACGCACACATGCAAACTCGTTCAATTATTTGGAGCTGGACCCACTGATGGAATCGGAACATTTTGATATCGAGGATGACGCAAGCCCGGCTCTGGATAAGCTAATCAATACAGAAACAAAAAGTAGTCTCGCAGCAGAAATAGACAAACTTGATGAGCGCAAACGTCTGATCCTCTCTCTATACTATACGGATGAATTGAACCTCAAGGAAATCGGGGCCATCATAGGAGTGAATGAATCACGCGTGAGCCAGATCCTCAAAGTCACACTTGGGGACCTCCGCTCCAAGCTCACTAATCCCTGATGAAGCAGCCACATGATTTTCTCCTTCAGAAAGTCTAACGACAGCAACAAGCCCAAGGAAGCTGCTAAAAAGGAGTATGAAACGGCACTCGCCAAAAGCAACGACCAGTCCAGAGTTGCTAAACAGCTATGCCTGCGCATGGCGCTGCGCTGTAGAACCAATATTGACCTGCTGTTTGTGCAGGCAGCCCAAAAAACCGAACTTTACGAGGCCGAATACATTGCCGCTCTGGCTGCAAACAAGCGCCCACCTGACCCACCCGTCGCAAATTGTTACCAGCTTGCAAAGATAGCTGATGGCTACATTTACACTTACCTTCCCCCCAAGCACGCGGAAGCTGTATTCAGAATTGCAACTGCCTACCAGACCGAAAAAATCAGTCGTCATGTAGCGATTGAAAAAACTCAAGTTGTCGCCGATGCTGTCTGGGAAGAACTTGGAGTAATCCAAAAATTCCAGGTGTTGCAATTTTTAATTGATGAGAATGACGAAAGTGCATCTGGGTTTTCTTTATCAACAGACGCTACCAAGGACTAAATAGAGTGGGATATGCGCTTGTTTTATTTCTTGCCTTGTTGCTGATCTTGACACCAGTGGTCTTGTTATTGTTTCTAATCGACAAGGTCAAGAAAGTCGAAGATGTTACCCAAGGTTTGATCAATTTATTGAACAGCGAATCACGCCAGACAAGTACTGCCAAACTGGACTCGGGTTTCCATAATCTCAACGGCAGGGAACTTTGGGATGTTCTCTGCGGGGGGACGGGAGAAGGCGCTGAGCTGCCACTGGCTGACGTGGAGTCAATGCGAGCCAAATATAGAACCCTTTTTGAAAAACAGTTAAAGCATCTGTTTTCAAGTGGCTTGCAGGATGCCAAAGCCGGGAAACCCAAGTCATTGCCCAAGAACCAGAAAACCTATAACACCTTGCGCGGAGAGGTTGATGTCTGGCTTCCAGTGCAGCAAAGTTCCAGCCTTTATAACGCAGGCTTCGAATATGCAAATGCAGACGCTGATGCAGCAAGACGAGTAGCCAGCAATGTGCAGGAATCAATTGATTACCTTCACTCAGCCTTAAACATGGAAGTGTCGCCAGCGTTGCGAGAAAGCCTAATTAAACTGCCCGAACAGTCGGTTGCTGAGTAATTTTAATGATCCGCGACTTGGCGGGGCGAGCTGTGCGCCAGTATAGCGGAGCGACCTCTTCTTTGAATTATTCACCGCCGCCTAAGATGACGCACCAGGCGCGTAGGGAGCTTAAAAGCCACTGGACGGTCGAGATATGCCAGGCGCTCTTCCGCCGCAGAGTCATCCAGACGCAACAAGGTGGTACTTGCCTCCATCGACAGGTCAGGGGCTCCCAGGTAAAGATAGGCTAGACCTAGACCCAGGAAATTCCGCTGCACGTCTCGCAACAACACTAGCGCTTCACGCTTTATGCCTGGACTATGCATGAAGACCAGCAGCTGTCTGTGGTTGTCACCAGGCTCCATGGCAGCTTCCACGGTTTTTTCGGCGGTAACTCTGTTGAGGAACAGCGGGATCTCACTGTGTAACAGCGGAGGGCACAGGGTGACCTTGTGTCCCGCCGCGCGCATGACTTTCATGACCAGACGCGCGTAGTAACGGAGCAGCAGTGGATTGTCACCTGCCAGCAGGTAGGCTGGATTCCGTTCACGGATTAGATAGTCGACGAGGCGCTCACAAAGAACGCGATCAGCTTGGGCAAGAAAAGCGTTGTTGTTCTCTTCCAGCAGGATATGTTCAGGACCTTTCATATCACCTCGAATCTGGCAGCGGTTTGCCGTTAGCATCGAACAGCATGGAGTCTGGCACTACAGGATTGGGCCTTGGCGGCACTTTTCCGTAGCGCAGCAACGCAGACATGTTGAATACATAGGCAATGACTTCAGCTACGGCGTGATACAAGGCCTCGGGAATTTGGTCGTTGACCTGCGTGGTGAAATATAGGGCCCGAGCGAGCGCGGGTGCTTCAAAAACTGGGATACCGAAATCTTCACACTTTTTCCTGATCTGCAATGCCATATGATCGGCACCTTTGCCCAGAACAGTAGGTGCTCCCTGTCCCCCGGGAGAATAGGACAAGGCAACCGCGAAGTGCTCGGGGTTAGTTACCACCACATCGGCCTTCTCTACAGCCTTCATCATTTTGTTGAATGCAATTTCACGCTGACGTTCACGTATCCGTTGGCGTATTTCAGGACGTCCCTCGGACTCTTTGTACTCATCCTTGATCTCCTGTCGTGTCATCAGCAGTTTCTGCCGGAACTCTCGGATCTTGAACGGTACATCGAACAGGGCGATGAGGGCGAGCGCGAGCGCGATGAGGAATACTCCGGCGGCAAGAATTGAACCTGCTGCAGCAATGCCTAGTTTGCCGGGCAGCATGGCCAGGAAAAACAGCTGATCATCGTAATGCATGAAGACGACAATGATTGCCGTCAGGATCAGCCCGGTTTTTAGTACGCTTTTCCCCAGCTCATAGAGGCTGCGGGTACCGAAGATGCGTTTCAATCCGCTGAAAGGGTTGAGCCGCTCGAGCTTGAAGGATGCAGATTTCATGTTGAATCTCAAGCCTCCCAGCAGAAAGTTGGCGGCAACGGCCAGACCCATGCTGCTGAACAGGAAGAACAGCAGATCACCTGCAATAGCATTAAGCGAAAGCACAAGATGCTCGCGCATGATGTCTTGCTCTGCCTGTCCCTCGAAATTGAAGTTGATTCGGTACATGTCCAGTAGACCGTCAACCATGCCGCTGCCCCGAATGATCAGCACCAGTAGGCAACCCAGGACTAGTATTGCAATAGTGAATTCCTGCGATCGCAGGATGTGTCCGTCTTCCTCTGCCTTGTCCAGTCGCTTGCTGGTAGGTTCTTCGGTCTTTTCCTGCCCAGAGTCATCTTCCTGCACGGATCATCTCCCCAGGAGGGTTCCTGCGGTATCAAGACTGCGGACCCACATAATCTCAATACCTGCTGCGAGGCCAGGCAACGACAGAAACAAGAACACCATCCCGCACAGAAGCAGGGCAGGAAAGCCTATGGAAAAAATGTTCATGGCTGGCGCGGATCTGGCCACCATGCCCAGACCCAGATTCATCAGCAGCAGCGCGATTGCCACGGGAAGCCCAAGGCTGAGTCCAAACACAAACATTTCTGGAAACCACAGCACGAGCAGGTCATACCAGCGCGCGAAATCAGGCAACTCGCCAAGTGGCAGCAGCGTGAAGCTTTCCAGAAGCAAGCTAATGAGCTGCAGATGGCCATCGAGCCCGAGAAAGATCAGCGTGGCAAAGATCACGAAGAATTGCGAGATTACAGGGATGTTGCCAAGCGCCGGGTCGACGATATTGGCAAAACTCAGGCCCATGGCATTGGAGATGGCAGCACCACCAATCGCAAGTGCTGCATTGACAACCTGCAGGGAAAAACCCAGCAAGGCACCTACCAGGATTTCACTCAGGATGATGCCAATACTGGCGGCATCAAAGGGTAAGTTCGCGGAAAGTGGCACATTGTCGACGGCAAACAAGGTTAGCATCATTGCCAGCGCTATCCGAAGCCTGACTGTAAAAGCTTCGATGGCATACAGCGGCGATGCCAACAGGAACGCTGCTATGCGGATGAATGGCCACAGGAATTGCTGCAGCAAATTCATCAGGGTAGTCAATTCGGTATTTATCATTGGACCAGGGACGGACCCAGTTCAATCAGGCGCCTGAAGAAGTCGATAAAGACAACGGTCTGCCAGCTTCCGAGTACAAACAGCGCTACCACCAGGCAGATGAGCTTCGGCACGAAGCTCAGGGTCATTTCCTGAATCGAGGTAGCCGCCTGGAACAGACCAACCACCACACCTACCACCAATATCAGCAACAACAGGGGCCCGGCCAGGAGGATCCCGGTCCACAGGGCATCACGACCAACGGCGAGCGCATCAATTATCTCCATCAGTTCCCCGCAAAACTTGAATAAATGGACTGCATGATCAGTAGCCAGCCATCTGCAAGAACGAACAACATCAGCTTGAAAGGCATCGAAATCATCATAGGTGACAACATCATCATACCCATTGCCATGAGCACACTGGCAACGACGAGATCAATTATCACAAAGGGGATGTAAATCAGAAAACCGATGGTAAATGCGGTTTTTAGTTCCGAGGTCATGAAGGCCGGCACCAGCACCGTCATCTGCACATCTTCATAGCTCGTTGCAACCGGCAGATTCGCCATGTCCATGAACACGTTCAGGTCGTTTTCCCGCGTCTGTGCGAGCATGAAGCTATGCAGCGGTACCATAGCACGGGAAATTGCTTCCTCCTGACTGATCTCCCCGGCAGTAAACGGCAGCATGGATTCTTCATAAACTTCTGTGATTACCGGCGACATGATGAACAAGGTCAGGAACAACGCAATTCCTACCAGCACCTGATTCGGCGGCGTCTGCCCGGTCCCTATTGCTTGGCGCAACAGTGACAGTACGATGATGATTCGCACGAAGGAGGTCATCATGATAAGCAGCGATGGCAGCAGCGTCAGTGCCGACATCAAGAGCAGAATCTGTAGCGTGAGGCTGTACTCGGTTGTGCCTGAAGCATCCTCGGTCACATTGACCATGGGTAAAAGGCCCTGGGCAACAGACAGCCCCGGTACTAGCAGCAGCACGAATAAGAGCAGCTTAGGCGCTGGCATGAGACGGTTCCTTTACTTCCCATTCGCCTAGCGGATGAATCCTGTCTGGACCTACCGCCAGTACTAGCGAGCGACCCTCGACACGCAACAGGACCACACGCTGACGCAGGCCAAGATTGATTTCACCGCGCAACTGGATCACTGGATCGGCGCTGCCGTTGCCGTAGAGATAACGATCACGGTAACGTCGCAGCAGCCACAAAAAGAGAGCGAGCAGGCCGAATACCACCAAAGCCGCACCAAAGCGCATGGGCAGATCGAGGGATTCCATGCTTAGACCGTCTTGATACGGTCAGCAGGCGGGATAACCTGCGTCAAACGAACTCCATAGCGCTCGTTGACCAATACGACCTCGCCGTGCGCGACGAGGGTATTGTTTACCAGCAAGTCCAGCGGCTCCCCTGCCAGGCGCTCGAGCTCCACTACCGAGCCCTGCGTCAAACGCATCAGATCCCTGATTTTTAAGGAAGCACGACCCACTTCGACCGAAATGGTCACAGGAATATTGTTGAGCAGCTCAAGATCAATCGAGGGCTTTGCCCCAAAAGTCGCGTTAGAGGACTCGGAGGCATCTCCGGTAAGTAGCAAATTGGTTTCTGTCATTTTCTGTCTTCCTGGGATCTCAGTTCACGGAAACCTACGATGCGGACTGCTGAATTGGTGCCGAGACTTCCTATATCGACGTCGAACAAGGCATAACCAGACACAGCAGCCCACGCATGATCAGGCTTATTGAAAAACAGTACATCGCCTTCCTGAAATTTCTTTACCTGGGCCAGAGTCGCTGGAATTTCCGCCAGCTTTACCTGAACACCTAGCTTTGCGTCAAGACAAGCTTCTTGCATTTCCCCCTGCCAAAGCCGGGTCTTTTCGTCATTCTCTTCACTGGACTGTATGCGGCTACGCAGCAGATCCCTGACGGGCTTCAGTGAAATGAAAGGGTGCACGATGCTAATGCTACCGTCGACGTTGGGTCCGAGATTCAGGCTGAAGGTACTGATAATCACCAGATCGCTTTCGTCTGCAATCTGGGAAAATTGCGGATTTATCTCGGAAGCTACAGACGTGAATGAAAGAGCCAGTACTGGCGACCAGGCTTCCTTAAGAGAGCCAAAAATCAGGTTCAGCAGGATATTGATAATGGAGGTTTCAGTAGGGGTGAATAGACGACCGGGAGGCAGATCACCTATGCCCTTGCCAAAGCCGCCAAAGAAATTGTCCAGGGAGGAAAAGACTACGTTGGGTTCGATGATGACAAGCGAATAACCCCGAAGAGGATCGATCTTAATGGTGTTCACAGACAAAGGAGATTTTAAAGTCTGCAGGTACTGCTGGTAACGTAAAGTCCGAATCTTTTCGATCTGTATACGAGGAGTGGTACGAAGCACATCGACTAGGCCAGCACGCAGTTGCCGGGAAAACCTTTCGTTGATCATGTCTAGCGCTGCATCGTTGAAGCCTATCGATAAGTCTTCGCTCGCCAGATCGTGTTTTGCGACGATCATATTTCGTGCAGGGCTGCCGTCAGGACTGTCATTGCCTACCCGCAACATAGCAAGTTCTTCCTGGGTCAGCGCCACGTTGGTATTGTCCATTTTCACTCCTATTGCACCAGATACTCAACGAACAATACTTTTTCGATGCCACCAAAGTCTTCCTGCTGTTCCAGCACCTCGTTTGCAGCCAACTTGAGACTCTCGGCAAGATCATCCTTGAATGTAAGCGTCATCAGCTGCTCTTCCGTGACGGCAGAAATAACGGCCAGCATGGCGGAGCGCACCTGTAACTCATGTTTGACTACGCGATCGATCACTATCTGGTCGTAATGGGTCATCACCGCGACCGTCATCTGCATCACCTTGCGTGATCCGGTCACATTGGAAGTCAGCGGTCTGGCCATCTCGTAATAGAGAGTGTCCAGGCGGCTGGGATTAGGGGTATCCATCAGCTGTGGTTGCACGGGAACCTCTTCCTGCGCTGCTGCTTCCGCTTCAAGCTTTGCAAGTTCAGCTTCCAGCGGGGTTTCACCGCTAAAATAGCCGGTGAAATACAAGGCCCCCACGACCGAGCCTACGCTAAGAAGCACGGAGACCAATACGCCGATGAGCACGGGAACCAGAATGGATCGGGGTTTTTGCTGAACTTCAGGTTGTGCTTCTTGTGCTGCTGCCATCGCTACACCTCTTATACGTAGATATCAAAATTGTTGTCTTGGTTTAGCCTGATCTTGACCAACCTGGCATCGGGCTTACGTGGAGCATGATCCTGTGTTCGTCCTTGTTCACGTGGCCGACCATTGCCACCGTCACGTGCCGACACATCGATACCAATGGTGATACGGGTAGCATCGTTGCGCGAAAGCAAGTCTCGCATTACGTGCTCTGATTCGCGCAACGTAGCTGCCGCCGCCTCATCGCTGGCAAAGATCCTGACGTCCAGCGAATCGAGCCCCTGTGTCACTTCGATTTCGAGATTGCCCAATTCTGGCGGGCTCACTTCCAGACGCAAGCGGGTTACTGCCCCTTGCTCGGGGATTTCAAGTTGCTCCGTTGCAAAACTGAGTAAGCTATTGGCAAATTCCTGGCGTAGCGCAGTGCTGGCAGGCATCGGTCTGGCTGGCGCTGCAGCGTCAATAGGTGACTCCAAGTTTGCGTTGACTGCACCAAGGTCGCGAACCACATCGGTAAAGGTCACATCAACGGGGCCAACGCTCAGGCTTTTGGTCTGGGTCTTGCCCTGCGGCAGCGCAGCGACGAGTAGCTCTGCAATTACAGCCGTGGGGGCTGGCGCTGAAGCGCGTACTTCGCGGCGGAATTCAGTTGCGCTCTGACCTTCACCAGCGCGGGTATCACCGTAGCTTTCGCCCAAAACCGAAATGAACCGGCGAGAGTCGACCTTGCGCGCACCAGGTTCCTCACGGAGACTGCTTTCAGCCAACCTCCGCGCCGGCGGCGGCTGACTATAGAGTTGTTGCCGAAACTCCCTGTCGGGAGTTGGCGCCGCCTCGGGTTTTACTTTCGTCTCGACCGACGCAGCCTGCGGAACCGGCAAATCGTTGCTGCCCGAGATCGCACCCGACACAGCGCTAGACATCTCCATTGGTTTTTTAGTCGCAGGCGCGCTGACCACTTCTGGCAGCCGGATTTCGGACTGCAACTGGGATACTTCGACAAAGGATCTTGTGCTGACTTGTGCAGGGACGGGGTCTACAGAGATTGTCTCCGGGCGTTCCTCAGGAACGGCACTACCTGCTGATGTTGCCTGCTGCAACGCGGCGCCTGCCAGCGTCGGTTTTTTAGTCGCAGGCGCGCTGACCACTTCTGGCAGCCGGATTTCGGACTGCGACCGGGATACACCACCATCCACGGTAGCAGCGGCAGTAATGGTACGCTCGGCAAGCAGATCGCTTCCAGGTATGGTGGGCGCCAGTGTGGCCGCAGGCTCGCGCGGTGGCCGCAACGATGCCTGCTTAAATTCATGCCAGACCAGCATATTAGTAACCGCGGCATCAAGCCCACCAGGGGCTTTAACTTCAAGCTCTGCAGCATTGGCGGCTTCCCGATCACCAGCACTGTGAATATCAAAATCATCATTCCATTGCGAAGCTTTCGGTTCAGCCGGCTTTGATACGGGATTGCCGTGCACTAGTGCCATGATGCCCGATAGACTTTGAGCCAGATGAGGCGGACGCTCGTCCTGCCACCACTGGGGCAAGGCTTGCTCCACAGCTTCTGCCATGTCCACCGGCGTAATCAGTATCGTGCGACCGCTCAGAAAGTTGACGGTTGTCAGCTGCATTAGAGGTTCGGCTGCCTCCAGAGCAGCATCGGCCGATTTAGCCGCATCAGCCTGCAACGCGCCCTCATGCGAAAGCGGCATAATGCTGCCACTTTCACTGATTGCGGAGGATGACATGCCACTTTCGCTACGGACCGTGGCATCCATGGCAGCGCCTAAAATACGCGAGAACTGTCTCGCATCAGCGCTGATCGTGGGAATTACCCTTGAAACAGAAGCAGTTGCGGAGAGGCTCTCGATAATCTGGGCTAGATTGAATTCAGTACCTGTCTTCATTTGATGGCAATTTCCTGTTGCATAAGCGTCTTTGGCTGGTATTCCAGCAATTAACATGCCACGCCTAATTATTGCCTCTCCGGTTGTTATAAACCATTAAATTATGGTCATCTTCCTCGCGCTGCAGGATGCGCTCAGTTTCGCGCTGCAGCCGGTCAGACTGTGCGTCATCGAGTTTATCGAAACGCTGGCAATCTGCGCTGATCTGTTGCAACGCGTTACGTACTCGCTCCATCTTCAGTTCAAGGTCCATCTGCTTAATGACTACGGCATTTTTCATGCTCATCAACTGAACAAGATAACGGCGGCCCGCCAGAGCCGGACCATCAAAGCGCACCGCCTCTTCGAACTTACCCAAGTCGACTTCATACTCCTGAGTCACTTGGTCGATATAGCGGGTACGCTGTCCCAGTTCGTCATGTTCCAGGCGCAAGCGCATTAGCAGCTTCTCCAGATGTGTTCGTTCCACCCCCTTTTTCATCGAGACAAGCTTAAACACACTAGTCTTGGTCATCGCAGCATTCCTCGCAACAAACCCCAGGCATCCTCGTAGCCGAAGCGCTCATCCTCGTTCTGGCGCAGGAACACCGATAGCAGCGGCTGTAACCTGATGGCTTCATCCAGTTCGGGACTGGACTTTGCCTCATAGGCGCCAATCTGGATCAGATCTTCCTTCTCGCCGTACAAGGCCCACAGGCGCCGTAGTTTTCGCACCAGCCGCGAACGATCCTGGTCAAGCAGATTATTGGCTACCCTGGAGATAGAACCACTGAGATCTATCGCCGGATAGTGAGCCTTGTCTGCAAGTGCCCGCGATAACATAACTTGGCCGTCAAGCGAGGCACGCGCGATATCGACGATGGGATCGCTGCGGTCATCACCTTCAGCAAGCACTGTATAGAAACTGGTTATCGAGCCTACGCCATTGATGCCCATGCCAGGACGCTCGATGAGATTGGGTAGCAGGCTGAATACGGAAGGGGGGTAGCCTTTGGTGGTTGGAGGCTCGCCAACCGCAAGACCGATTTCACGCTGGGCATGGGCGACACGGGTGAGACTGTCGAACAGCATCAGTACGTCATCGCCGCGATCACGAAAATACTCTGCAACGAGGTGCGTGAGCTTGGCTGCCTTGATGCGTTCTAACGGCGATGAATTCGCTGGTGCTGCAATCACAACCGATTTCTGCATCCCGCGACGACCCAGAGTATTGTTAATAAATTCCTGAACCTCCCGGCCGCGCTCGCCAATCAGTCCGATCACCACCACATCAGCACGCGTATTTCTCGTCATCATGCCTAGCAGCATGCTCTTGCCCACGCCGGAGCCGGCGACAAGACCCAGGCGCTGGCCGCGTCCAACAGTCAGACAGGTATCAATGGCCTTAATTCCTGTTTCGAGGATGCTGTTGATGGGGGGGCGTTGCATCGGGTTGACGATTTGCCCATTGAGATTTGCATAATGATGGTAGGGCGGAACTGGCCCGCCATCGAGTGGCTCGCCGAAGCCATCCAGGACCCGCCCCACCATCGCTTCGCTAAGCCGCCCGAGGGAATTCGAAAGACGCGGCTGCACCTTGCAACCCGGCGCGAGGCCATCGACATTTTTGTAGGGCATCAGGAACAGCCGGTTATCCGAAAACCCGATCACCTCTGCATCCATGCTGCGAAGACCATGGCTACAGAAAATTGTGCACTGCGAGCCGATGGAGCAACTGATGCCTTCAACTTCAATCGAGGTCCCAGCGACCTTGGTCACACGCCCGGTCGGCTGCATGCGAGCCAGATCGGCGCGCTGCAGATTGATTTGCAGAGCGGCTTCAAGCCCAGCTCCCAGCATCGGTACTACAGAAAGGGGGCAACGGTGCAAGGCAGGCTTCATGGCAGCTCCTCGGTATCACGCCGAGTAAATGCTGCAAACGCCGTATCAATTTTGAGGGCAATGTTTTCCTCGATCTCTGTCTGGCCACTGGCAAGCCTAAGGTCACCGCGTTCCAGATTGGGATCGCCGTGAAGCACGAGCGGTGGTCTTATGGTCTCTAGCGCCGACCTGACGAGCTCCAGATCCACTGGATTGAGGAACAGCTGTACCTCCTGGCGTTGCGCGACATTGAGTAGGACGATGCCTTGACGAATAAGGTCGAGATAATAACGTTCGTCATACAGAGCCAGCTGCCTTATCACGGCGCGTGCCAGCTGCAAGGCTAGCTGTTCCACATAGCCGACAAAGGGGGCCAGATCGATATGCACGCTTTCCAGGTTTGTCACCAGCGACTTAAGTGCGGCGAGCTCACTGCTAAGACTCGTATTGGCCTCGGCTTTGCCCTTGGCAAAACCGTCCTCAAAGCGGCTTCTGCCAACGTCTTCCAGCTGCTCCTGTAAGGACCTCACCTCAGACTGTAAGAGTGCTACTGCATCAGGATCGACTGCATGCAGTTCAGGCGCTGCTGCTACATCAGGCCCAGGCGTAGGCTCGGTCGGCTCGGCTGCAGGTGCAGGGCTGGCCTGCGGCTTGACGACATGGCGCGGCTGCCATGGAGCGAACACCTCACGCGCCTGTGATTGATGATCCAGGGGATGCTGCGCATACGCTTTGGCCTTTCTGTCTGCGAGCAACAGTGCGTTGAGTTTCCATTCAACTTTGGGGGAATTGGTCTCAGACAAAGTCGTCTCCCCTTCCCGCCAGCATGATGTCGCCCTTGTCGGACAACTTGCGGGCAATGCGAATGATGGTCTTCTGGGCAACTTCCACGTCGGTGATCCTTACCGGACCTTTCGCTTCCATCTCGTCGAGGAACATCACCTTCGCTCGTTGCGACATATTGTCGAGGAACTTTTCCTTCACTGCCTCGTCGGAGGCCTTGAGCGCCACCATCAGCATGTCCAGCTCGATATTGCGCATCAGGGTCTGGACGCTGCGGTTGTCCAGACCACTTAGATTTTCGAAGGTGAACATGTTGTCCTGGATCTTCATGCATAGCTCGCCATCGATCTGGGCCACGCCCTCCAGGATCTTGCCCTCCAGTTCCACCTTGGTGAAGTTCATGATCTTGGCAGCGGTCTTGATGCCGCCGAAGTTCGACGATTTGGCGCTGGAATTGCTTGAGAACTGTAGCTTCATTATGGTTTCCAGTTCTTCCATGGCGGACGGCTGCACTGTATCCAACAGGGCAACGCGCTGGATCACTTCAGGGCGAATTTCCGGGGGAAGGGCATTCAGTACATCCGCTGCAACATCATATTCAAGGACCGACAGGATAATGGCGATCACCTGCGGGTGTTCGTGCGCGATCATCTCGCTGATGGATCGGGAATCCATCCAGCGCAAAATATCCATGCCCCGGTTGGATGCGCCGGGCAAGATGCGTCCAAGTACTGTGGCCGCCTTGTCCGGACCAAGTGCACGCTTGAACACGTTCTCAACATAGTCGGCGGTCCCCAGACCCAGATTGGTCTGTTTTTTGATTGTGGCAACAAAGTCATCGAGCACGATGTTGACCGCCTCCTGTGACAGGTCAGAAACTGAAACCATGCAGGCACCCAGAGACTGCACTTCTCGTGGGCTCAGGTACTTGAGGATGTCAGCAGCCTGCTGCTCCCCTAGCAGGAGCATGATCACTGCGGCGCGCTCGGTACGGGTAAGAACCTCCAGCTCGTCACGAACGGCGCCAGGAATATCTGGTTCCAGAGTATCAGCGGCCTGATTTTTTTTCTTGGGCTCAGCAGCCATGGTATCAACCTGTCTTGATCATCTTTTTAAGAACGTTGGCGACGCGGCCGGAATCTTCTGCGACGAGCAGGCGGATCAGCGCCACCTTGTCGTCGTAGGTATTGGCGGTGTCGAGCATTTCGGCGGAAATGGTGGACTTCTTGGGCTTCAGCTTGGCCTTGATTTCTTCCAGTGTTTCGCCGTTGCCCACACTGATGAGTGCCAGGTCTTCTTCGGACAGCTCGCCATCGGCCATAACTTTCATTTTTTCGAGGACATTCTCGGTCTGCGGCAGGTAGAAACGCACCACCGGCCGAATCGCCAGTATAGTCACCATAAGGAAGGCCAGAGTTACGGCACCGACGCGTATCAGCGCTACTATCGAAGAGTCTTCATACCAGTTGACCGGATTTTCCAGCGCTACCAGCGGACGGAATGGCGAGGTAATTACCGTAATCTGGTCGCCCCGGTTTGCGTCATAGCCGACGGCACCCTGTATCAGCGTACGAATTTGCTCGATGCTGGCTTCGTCGAGCGGGCTTGGTTGGCCTTCGGCATCTAGCGAGGCGCTGTCGTTGAGTACCACCGCCACCGACAGGCGCAGCAGTTGGCCCTGCGAATTACGCTGGTAGCGCAGGGTCCGGTCCAGCTCAAAATTGCGGGTCGAACGCGTGCTGATGTTTTCACCGTTGGCACTGTTAATGGCGGCGGCAGCGTCGGCCAGTGGAGTAACGATCGTATCGTTGGGCGCAACGTTAGTAGTAGCACCCGGCACCCCTGTGGCGGTAATTCTTGCGCTACGATCTTCGGACAGGACCTCGGAGCGTGTCAGCGGCCCATCCAGGTTAGGATCATATTCTTCAATGGTGGATTCCAGCTGGGTGAAGTCGAGCACCACATCGACGTCAGTGCGAAGGTTTTCGCCCCCAACCAACGGTTCCAGCAGCTGTTCGATACGAGTTTTGTAGCCTTCTTCCACTGAGCGTTCATAGCCCGACTGCATGGTCGCTTCAGTCAGCGACGGGGTCAGGGTGGTAGTGAGTAAATTGCCGAGCTGGTCTACCACCGACACGTCCGAGACCGACAGATAGGGAACGCTGGACGAGACCAGGTAGGTGATCGCCTGTACTTGCGGCTGGCTGATGGCACGCCCAGGGAAGGGTGCCACCACCACCGAGGCCTTAGTGGGTGTACGGTTGCGCACAAAGGCGCTCTGCCGCGGCGCCGCTATGTGCACCCGCGCAGACTCGATACTGGAAATACGTATGATGCTCTTGGCGAGTTCAGATTCGATGGTGGCTATGTACTTGGCTTCTTCCATGAACTGGCTGGTGGTCATTGCACTCTGCATGTCAAAACTGGCCATGGCATTAACATTGGCCTCGCGCGGCAGGCCTGCCGCTGCGAGCATCATGCGGGCTTCATGGTACTGGTCGACCGGAATCTCCATGCTGCCAGTTTGCGGGTTCAGGCGTACCTGCGTATCTGCTGCGGCCAGCACCTCGTACGCGGCACTGCGGTCAGACTCGGACAGTTCCGGGTAGAGGCTGCGGAATTCGCCTCCGTCTATCCAGAAATACAAGACACCAAACAGCACGATTACCAGCATAAGGATAATGCCGGGAAGCGATTTTCGTGCGAGTGGTTGCGCAAAAATTTCCGCAATTGATGGGAACTTCGCAGCCTGGTCGAGTTGTTGCTGGGCTGCCACAGCGGTCGTGGGTGGACTACCACGACGTGCAGCTATACCAGTACCTTCATCCCGCGGCGGGCCTGCGGGTTTGAAATTGCTGCTGCCTGTTTCCTGCACTGTTGTTGCCATTGTTTTCTATCGCTTCCTTATACCGGCATGTTCATGATGTCTTCGTATGCTTTCATTACCTTGTTGCGTATCTGCAATGTGGCTTCAAAGCCGATTGAAGCCTTCTGCATCGCCAGCACGACATCAGTGAGAGGTACATCCTCTCCAGCTTCGTAGCGGCTCATTAGTACATTGGAGCGTTGCTGTAGGCCATTGACCTGATCCAGCCCGTTGCGCAGTGCCTGCGTGATGTGACCGGAAAAATTTCCCTGAGCAGGCCCTGTAACGCTGGTTGCATCGCGTGCCGGCGCGTCAATGCTGCTGCGTTGTTCGGAGATGCGGCTCTGGTAATCCCTTATCTGGGCTAGCACCCCGCTGGTGTCATTGACGATGGCCATTATTCAGTCCTCAGCGTTGATAGACTTTGGGCACGGCAAGTCCTTCCTGCCGCATCTGCTGCAGTTTTTGGCGCAAAGTGCGCTCGCTGATACCCAGCTGCAGTGCAGCTTCTTCGCGACAACGGGCGCTCCGCATGGTGTCCAGGATGCGATTCTGTTCCACTCTACGCACGGTGCTCTGCAAGCTAGCGGGCGGATAGGCCTCAACGCAGGATTCCTGCAGTAACGGGTTACCCTGAGGCTGTTCACCCTCGTCATCGAATGCAAGGTCGGCCGCGGTGACGGCGATGCCATCACACATCAGCATGGCTCTTGCCATGACATTCTCAAGTTCGCGCACATTGCCGGGCCATGGGTAGGCCAGCAGACGGGCCAATGCATCGTCAGTGAGCCGGGGCATGGGGCGACCGGCAGCATGTTTTTGCAACATCAGCAGGGCTAGCGGCTTGATATCCCGCTGCCGCTCAGCGAGTCGCGGTAGCCTCAGTGCAAAGGTGCTCAATCGGTAATACAGATCTTCACGAAAACGACCTTGTCGAATGTCATCACGCAGATTGGCATTTGTGGCCGCCACGATACGTATGTCGATCTTGATTTCGCGCGTACCGCCCAGGCGCGTCAACTTGCGCTCCTGCAGCAAACGCAACAGCTTGGGTTGGAGATCCAGCGGCATATCGCCGATTTCGTCTAGAAAAAGAGTACCCCCATCAGCCTGTTCGAAGCAGCCAGGCACAGGACTGTGAGCTCCTGTAAACGCGCCCTTTTCATGGCCGAAAAGCAGGTCTTCTGCGAGGCTGGGAGTAATAGCCGAGCAGTTGATGGCAATGAAGGGACCCCGCGCACGCGGCGAGCTTTCGTGGATCACGCGCGCCATGATTTCCTTGCCAGCACCGGTGGGTCCCGTAATCAGCACCGGCAACGCGGTTTCACCGAATTTGCAGGCCAGGGCGAACTGACGGGCGCTGGCCGGATCAACGAAGACGAAGGGCTGGTTGGCAGAAGTAGGGATATTGTCGGGCATAGCCTTGGCTGCTTAAGGTCAGGAATCTGACAGTAGCAAAGCAAGGCCTGTGCCAACTTTTTTATCTTTTTATTTCAACCAGTTATGTGGAGGTGTCAGGTTTTTGACGCCTGGCGCGAGCGGTCCTCTGTGCCATTAATTCCATGCCGTGCAAGCTTCTGGATGAAGGTTGTGCGCTCCATGCGCAGCAGGCGCGCGGAGTGTGAGTTGTTATTACCAGTTTGGCGCAAAGCCACCATGATGAACGCTACCTCTAGACGTTCCAGGATGCTCTTGGCCTCAATGCCATCGGCAGGCAGCGCCTGAATGTCCATTACGCCCTGCAATAAGCTCTGCAGCGTATCGTCGCTGGTCTTCTGCTGTCCGGCATCGTCCCGGAAATAGTCCAGCAGGTGCTCTTCGCGAGTAAGCGGAAACGCTAGGGGTGCTGACGGTTCCCAGCTGCCGCCATAACGTTCGCCATGCTCCAGCAGCGTGGCCTGCAGACCCGGTGGCAGAACAACGGCCGGCATTTGTAGCAGGTCGATGACCTGTCCGGGGTACAGCACAGAAAAGCGCACGATGAGGTTGGACAACTCGCGGATGTTGCCAGGCCATCCGTAATGGCTAAGCAAGGCCAGGGAGACCTCGGTTAAACTGATGGGCCGGGTGTCGCGGGCATTAAGGCGAGCAAAGTGATTAATCAACATCGGCAATTCACAGGTACGCTCACGCAACGGCGGTATGTATAAAGGCACCACATTCAGCCGGTAAAATAAATCCTCGCGGAATTGCCCGGCCTTCACCAGCTGGAACAGATCCTTATGAGTGGCCGCAACCACCCGCACGTCCAAGAGAACGCCGTCGCCAGCCCCGCCCAAGGGCTCCACTGTACGGTCTTCAAGAAAACGCAGAAGCTTGACCTGCACGTCGAGGGGCATGTCGCCGATCTCGTCCAGGAACAGGGTGCCTCCATGGGCAGCTTCCAGACGCCCCCGTTGGTCTGTGGTAGCGCCGGTATAAGCCCCCTTCCGGTAGCCGAACAGCTCGCTCTCCAGCAACGTCGCCGGAATGGCAGCACAGTTGATTGCCACGAACGGCCTTTGGCTGCGGCGCGATAAACGGTGCAATTCGCGGCAAACCACCTCCTTTCCCGAACCGGTTTCGCCGTTGATGAGTACCGAGGCATCGCTGCTGGCGCAGGCTGCCATCAGCTGGCGCAACTGCAGGATGGGCTGACTGTCTCCAAATAGGGCAACCATTTATTATTATTCTTTGGGTGAACTAGGGAGTATGGATTTGTATGACATTGTTGTGGACGACAGGCACCTGATAATGCCTTACGCTACATGGGTTTGGCGTAATTTGGGGTGGCGGGTTGAAATAACGCGATGTAAACACTTGTTAAAAATACAAAGCTTGGCAAGCCCCCGATTTCCTATACGCCTGACAGCTTCATAAAATACTTTTCTTCAAACTTAGCAGGTGGCAATCCGTCATTAACGACATTTGTTTGCCTGTCTAACGAGTAATACAACAGCAGCGCTCATTTCTATGGTGACACCATCCATTTAGCTCGACCGAGCGTGAATCAAAAGCATGCTAACCGCACAGCAGTTGAATCGGAGTGGTAGTGCTAACCATGCGGACAGTTACAAATGCAGGGACGGCCTCGGATTAAACCATACATGGCAACTGAATGGACCTCTCCGGGTATCCCAGATGATTATTTCGATGTGACCCAGATAGCGACCGTGTTTATAGGTGACATGCTGGGTGGTGCGATCGTGCTGACGGTTATTTCAGTCACTACAGTTCTGATTTCAAGGCTGCGACGAGCTCGCACTTATACATGACATAGCTACGTAGTTTTCGCTCACCGAGATCAAGCTCTATGGATGCTGGTCTGGTGAGTTCTGGACACTGATGCTGCCGAGTGAGTACTAAGCAGAGTGAGTGTCGGTTCAACCGATACTGCTAGACATGCCCCAGACCACTCATTTCGCTACCCAACCAGTCTTTTTTCAACCATAATCCGCGCCCTTCAAGTACCCGCCAGATACTCTCAAGTGGCTGTATTTGGTGATGTATCTTTTTGGTGCGTGAAATCTGTCTACTGACTCCAAGCCTGTAGCACACTTTGTAGCACACCAGAATTTATGCATCGTAACTATTTGATATATATAGGCACTTTTGAAAAGTGGGTATTGAAAATCCCTGTGTCGGTGGTTCGATTCCGCCTCTGGGCACCACTTCTTGAAATATATTGTTTCGAAAGTGCCATGTTTTTGCGGCCAAGGGTCTTATGCAATACAAAAACAGGTTGCTTGACAGACGGAACTTCCTGAGCCGTCTTGCTGCCGCGCTGAGCACCGCGACCCTTGCTCCTTTGGCTGCCTCTTTGGCAACAGCCCAAGACGAAAAACCAGCCCGCTTTTCCCATGACGTCGTACTCGACGCCGCTCGCGCGATGTCGCAAAACGAATTTATTCCACAGATGCCGGTGCCAAAAGCACTGTTGGACCTCGATTACGACCGCTACCGCCAGATCCGCTTCGAGAAAGATGCAGCAATCTGGGGTAAAACCCGTACCCGCTTCAACATCGAGATGTTTGCGCCCGGCAGCATCTACAACAACGGCATTGATGTGTTCGTTATCGAGAACGGGGTGGCTATTCCCATCGAAATAGAGAACAACACATTTATCACGCCCGGCTCCGATATTGCTGAATTGCTGGCATCGCTCGACAAAGTGGCCGGCTTCCGCCTGCACTACCCGCTCAACAACAATGAATACAAAGACGAATTCGTGGTTTTCCAGGGGGCGAGCTATTTCCGCGCTGTGTCGAAAGGCCAGAACTACGGCCTGTCTGCCCGCGGGCTGGCGATCGACGTGGCCGAGCCCACCGGCGAAGAGTTTCCGATCTTCCGCCAATTCTGGATCGAACGCCCCAACGCCCGCTCCGAAAATATCGTGGTGCACGCTCTGCTCGACAGCAAACGCGTCACTGGCGCCTACCGTTTCGGCATCTTCCCCGGCTCTCCCACCGAGCTGGACGTGAGCGCCACCCTCTTCCCCCGCACCCAGCTGAACCACATCGGCCTTGGCGCACTGACCTCAATGTTCCTGTTCGGCGGCATCGACGGCAGCGACGTGCCCGACTATCGCAATGCCGTGCATGATTCCAATGGACTGGCGATCCTCAATGGCATGGGAGAGTACCTCTGGCGCCCGCTGAACAACCCGCAAACACTGCAGGTCAGCGCTTTTGTTGACCAAAATCCCGGCGGTTTCGGCCTGGTGCAACGCCTGCGCGAACAGCGTGATTTCGAAGATCTGCAAGCCAGCTACCACAAGCGGCCATCGGCCTGGCTGACACCCAAAGGTGAATGGGGCGCCGGCCAAGTGGTGCTGGTGGAAATCCCGACCCGAGCCGAAACCAATGACAATATCGTGGCCTACTGGCGCCCACAGCAGCCGCTGCAGCCCGGCACTCCGTTTGAATTCGGCTACAAGCTGACCTGGCCGGATGACAGTCCGCTGCCACGCGGTTTCGGCCGTGTGGGCCGCACCACGGCCGGTCTCAAGTTGTTCACCGAGTTCCCCCAATTGGCCATCGACTTCATGGACCTGCCCGACGGCGTGGCAGTGGAAGAAATCCGCTTTGACGCCAGCGTCAGCAGTGGCCGCGTACTGGAAACCCAGGCTGAGCCGAATGGCGCCAATGGCATCCGTCTGTTCTTGACCTTTGATCCGGATGGCGCCGCCATGAGCGAAATCCGCGTGCAGCCGCGCTACCGTAATGAAGCGCTGGGCGAAACAATGCTGTTCCGCTGGCTGGAACAGTGATGCTTTCCGGCGGCAGTCACGCGTAGAATTGCGCTGAATGTCCTTGTAGTTGCCGGCCCATGACCACCGCTTCGCGTATTGCCCTCCCCCCCGAACAACCCCTGGTAATGCCCAGACAGTCGCTGCATGCCAAGGGACAAAAATCCCGCAGCAGCTTCAATTTCTGGCGTGACGGCCGCATCTGGCTGACTCGCATCCTGCTGTTGTATGCCACTTACAAGTTGTCCGAGTACGGCATCAGCGAAATGTATACGGTCATGACCGGCGAACTCACGCGCACCCAGTGGGTGTTCCTTGTGCTGTTCTCGATCAACTTTGTGTGGATCAGCTTCGCCGGCGTGCAGGCTGTACTCGGTTTTCTGCTGTTGATGAAGCAGGACGTTTTCGGTGCCCGCAACATCCACGACAAACCTCCCGGCATCCGCACGGCCGTGCTGGCACCGGTCTACAACGAAGATCCGGTACGCGTCGCCGCCGGCATTCGCGCCATGAGCACCGAGCTCGCACAACAGGCGCCCGGTTGCTTCGCGTTCTTCATTCTCAGCGACACCACCAATCCAACGGCGTGGCTGCGTGAAGAACACACTTTCAAGAAGCTGATTGAACAAGCATCACCCGACTGCCCGATTTACTACCGTCATCGCCGCAAGAACAGTGAGCGCAAAGCCGGCAACATTTCTGATTGGGTGATGCGCTGGGGTGGTGGTTACGAAGCCATGCTGGTGCTCGATGCCGACAGCATCATGAGCGGCAGCATCATGGTGGAAATGGCACGCCGGCTCGAAGCCGAACCAGGTCTTGGTTTGTTGCAGACGCTGCCGAACATTGTGCTGTCGGAATCGTTGTATGGGCGTTTGCAGCAGTTCGCCAACCGGCTGTACGGCCCGGTATTCGCCAATGGGCTGGCTGCGTGGCACGGTTACGGCAGCAACTTCTGGGGACACAACGCCATCATCCGTACCCGCGCGTTCGCTGACTCAGCCCATCTGCCCGTGTTGAGCGGCAAGCCGCCGTTCGGTGGCCACGTCATCAGCCACGATTTCATCGAGGCCGCGTTGTTGCGTCGCGCCGGATGGGGCGTGCGCTTTGATACCGATCTGGAACAAAGTTATGAAGAAGCACCGCCGTCGATGAGCGATGTGCTGATCCGCGACCGCCGCTGGTGCCAGGGCAACCTGCAGCACTCCCGCTTCCTGTTTGCCCGCGGATTGGCATTGACCAACCGCCTGCACATCCTGTCCGGCATCATGGCATATGCCAGCGCGCTGTTCTGGTTCATGCTGCTGGCTGTGGGCATGGTGCTGACGATACAGGCCAGTTTTACGCCTACCGATTATTTCCCTGAATTCTCGCTGTTTCCCAGTTGGCCGGTGTTCGATTCCGAGCGCGCCATCACGCTGTTTGTGCAATCGATGGCGATTGTCTTGCTGCCGAAATTCCTGGCGTGGGTAACCGGGATCCTCAATCTGCGCCGCTGCCTTGGCTACGGCGGCCCGCTACTGCTGACCATCAGCGTGTTGGTGGAAGTGGTGCTGTCGGCGATGTTTGCGCCGGTGATGATGCTGGCGCAGAGCCAGATGGTGCGTGAAATTCTCACCGGCAGTGACAGTGGCTGGAAGCCGCAGCGCCGCAATGATGGTTCAATCGCTCTCCTTGCCGCCCTCAATATGCACAAGTGGCACATGCTGCTCGGCTTCAGCGCTGCCATTTCGACCTGGTACTTCAATCAGGGATTGTTCTACTGGTTGCTGCCGGTAACGAGCGGCCTGATGGCGTCGGCACTGTTGTCGTGGATCAGCGGCAAAGCCTGGCTCGGCAAAGTGCTGCGTTTCTTCGGCATTCTGGGCACACCGGAAGAACGCCGGCAGCCGGACATCATTGCTGCCGTGGTAGCCAATGAAAAAGCCGGCCGCGATGAAGTCGGCGAATCGCCTCTCACGCTGTTGCTAACCGACGACGACTTCCGCAGCTGGCACAACGACCAGCTCACGCAGCCGATTGATGCCAACTCGCTCTCCAGTTTTGAACCCGAACTCAAGCTGGCTCAGTACAAGGCAGAGCGCTGCTACCAGAGCAGCAAGCTGGAAAAGTGGCTGGCGCCGGCCGAGTACATGGCCATGCTGCACAGCCCAATGCTGATCGACACCACGGCGCGCCTGACGACGGCATGACATTGTGATGAACAGCTATCTGCGCAGAGAGCTGTTCACCCTCGCGGTTATTGGTTGTGCACTGCTGACAGCGCTGTTCCTGTTGCTGCCGCCACCTCTGGCACCGACACACACCATCCGCGCTTGTTTACAGGCGTTGCTGCTGTGGGCATTCGTCTGGTCTCAGCTGTGGCAACTGCGATTCCACAATCGCAGCGCTGACGCCGTCAGCCTGCTGCCAACTCTCGGCACCGCCAATCGACTCACCCTGCTGCGGGGCGGTTTGATTGCGGTTTGTGGCGGCTATCTTGGATTGGCGCCGCACGCCGCAGCACTGGTGCCGGCAATTTGTTACTCACTGGCGGCGCTGCTGGACCGCGCGGATGGATATGTCGCCCGTCGCCACCACAACATCACCATGCTGGGCAGCGAACTCGACACCCGTGTCGATGCCATCGGGCTGGTAGTAGCGCCGCTCGTGGCAATCGGCTACGGCCAGCTGCATGTGAGTTACCTGCTAGTGAGCGTGGCGTACTACCTGTTTGTTGGCGGGCTTTATTGGCGGCGCAAACACGGCAAGCCGGTGTTGCCGCTGCGGCCAAGCAATCTGCGTCGCACCCTGGCCGGCATGCAAATGGGGCTGGTGGCGTTTTCGCTGTGGCCGCTGTTCGACCCGATCCTGCTGCAGTTATGCGGTGCTGCCTTCATGCTGCCGCTATTGGCGGGCTTTCTGGTGGATTGGTTGGTGGTATCTGCAAGATTGCCGTCGCAAACAAGCATCGCCTTGCGCAATTTCCGGCTGCTGGAACACCTCAGCGAACTGGTGATGCAGCCGCTGTTGCGTTGTTTGTTGGTGGTGACATTGTGGCTTAGTCTGGCTCCGCTGTTGGCCGGCGATGCAGCGAACGGAGTTAGCGGCCTGCAATACAGTTTGTTGCTCATCAGCGCCGGTCTGGTGCTCGGTGTTGGCGGGCGTATTTGCGCCTTGGCGGCGTTGCTGTTGATCAACAATTACAGCGAAGTAACAGCATTCCTTACTGTCGCCGATTGGTGGGCTCCATTGTTGGCCGTGTGGGTGCTGCTGTTCGGCAGCGGCCGCTTCAGTGTATGGCAAGGTGACAGCAGCTGGGTAAACCGGCAGGACGGCGCCTGATGCAGCATATGAAATGGATCGTGGCACTGTTGTGGTTGCTGGCACTGCTGCTGGCCGGTTGGACACTGCGGCAGCTGCCGTTCGCTGCCATCAGCAGCACCATCAGTGCGCTCGCGATTGCCGATTGGCTGTGGTGGATCCTGCTCAACGCAGTGATCCTGCTGCTGGCAGCGATGCGCTGGGATGTTGTCACCCGCGCACTGGGCAGCAAGCTAGCATTGAGCCTGTTGTTCCGTTTGCGCCAGGCCGGCAGCGCGGTGAGCTTCCTCACACCAGGTCCGCACTTTGGCGGGGAACCGCTGCAACTGTACTGGCTGTATAGCCACGGCAGGTTGCCGCTGCATCGCGCCATGCTGTCACTCGGACTTGATCGCTTCTTCGAAATGTTCACCAATTTTTCGGTGCTGTTGGCGGGGGTGCTGATGCTGGCAACCACATCGACACTGGCTGCAAGCGATTCGTTGCAGATCATCACAGTGTTGTCGCTAACATTGTTGGCAATGCTGGCTGCTGCATTGGTGGTGTTGCGTCAGCCGCAGTGGCTGACAACCAGATTCGAAGCGCTTGCGCAGCGCTGGCGTCAGCATCCACGCCTCAGCCGCATCGACAGCCAGTGGCAACAGCTTGGCACTGAACTGCGCACAGCAGTCACCACGCAACGCCCAAGCCTGTTGCTCGCACTGGTTTTATCGATACTCGGCTGGATTGCCCTGCTGGCTGAACTGCAATTACTGGTGCACTTTCTCGGCCTTGTACTGACGCCGGCAGCGTTCATCCTGCTCATCGTGGCGATGCGACTGGCCATGCTGCTGCCCATGCCCGGCGGCATCGGCAGCATCGAAGCGGCACTGTTGTGGTCTTTCCAGTTGTTGCAGTTGCCGGCCGCGGCCGCCATAGGACTGATTGCACTGACGCGCCTGCGTGATGCGGTCGTGTTGCTGATCGGACTATATTGCCTTTATCTTGGACGCAACCATCCTGGACGCAGCGATCTTGAACACACCAATGCTGACAATCCGCCACGCCACTGAAGCTGATATTCCACTGCTGCGCACGCTGTGCTTTCAGGTGTGGCCGCAGACCTACGCCGGCATCATCACGCCGGCGCAAATCGACTACATGCTGGAGATGATGTACAGCCCCGCTTCTCTGCAGCAACAGATGCACAGTGGTGCCAATTTCCTGATCTGCTACGACGACACGCAGCCCTGCGGTTTTGCCTCATATCAGGATCACACCAACGGCAAGTTCAAGCTGGACAAGATCTATGTGCTGCCGAGTCAGCAGGGCAAAGGCGCTGGCCGTTTCATCATCGACTACATCGTCAACAGTATCCGCCCGCAAGGTGCCAAAGTGCTGCAACTGCACGTCAACAAACACAACATCGCACGGCACTTCTACCAGAAACTCGGCTTCGTGGTTGCCAAGGCGGCTGTGTTCGATATCGGCAACGGTTTTGTAACCGATGACTATGTGATGGAACTGGCTATCGGGCAGACCTGATTTCTGGCAAGGACCCTGCCCTGTTCCCTTATTGCATAGTAGTGGCGGCCGCTTTGGTGATATATCGCTGCCCATAACAAGAAATCAGCAAACAGGGGCTTATAGCGCATGAACGCCAACCACCAGCAAGACCTGCCTTTGAACAGCGGGCGCCGGCAACTGATGACAGCCATCGCCGGAGCCGCCTTGCTGCCCTTTATCAGCAGCGCTGCCCGCGCACAGCCGGCACCGGCACCGGTGTCTTCTACCGCCACTGCACGCGACTGGAGCGGGCAAACCCCGCTGCGTTACCCCGATCCCGACATCATCACGCTGGACCCGCGCTTCCGCCGCTGCATCCAGTTCAATGCCCCGCTGCAACGGCTGCATACCGGCACCCTGTGGGCGGAAGGCCCGGCCTGGAATGGTGTTGGTCATTACCTGGTATGGAGCGACATCCCGAATAACGTGCAGATGCGCTGGATAGAAGACGACAACCGCGTCACCCGCTTCCGCCAGCCCTCGGGCAACAGCAACGGCAATACCTTCGACTTCCAGGGCCGCCAGTTGTCGGCTGAACACGGCGGCCGCCGCGTCGTGCGTTATGAAATGGACGGCACCGTTACCGTCATTGCCGACAACTACAACGGCAAGAAACTCAATTCGCCGAACGATCTGGTGGTACATCCCGATGGCAGCATCTGGTTCACCGATCCGTCGTTCGGCATTCGCGGACTCTACGAAGGCATGCCGGCCCAATCCGAAACCAAGGAAGCGGTCTATCGAGTCGATGGCCAGAGTGGCCGCGTTGAGCTGGTAACGGATGAAGTAGGACAACCAAACGGTCTGTGCTTCTCGCCGGACTATTCGCGCCTCTACATTGCCGATTCCGGCCAGACCAAG
>Ga0255100_1000153_pt1 | contig 32528 bp, 48 predicted proteins | sample Colum_Colum_RepB_2_FD_188449 | JGI IMG/M metagenome (GOLD analysis project Ga0255100, IMG submission 188449) | Freshwater microbial communities from Columbia River, Oregon, United States - Colum_Colum_RepB_8d | ecosystem: Environmental > Aquatic > Freshwater > River | place: USA: Oregon...
AAATAATTTACAGTTCAAGGGGCGGTTAATCAGGAAAGTCCTCATCCCATCCCCTCTACTCTATACTGTATCATCCCTTGTGGGATATCATATAGGCGACGGTAATTTATGGAGAGATATCTTAAAGCGTCTACGATGTGCGTAGCCCAATTATCTAAAGGCTTTGACTTGTAGCATGCTCTAGCATCGTCATATTCTCTCTGGTACTCCCGAATTGCTCTAACACCCATCTGGCAGTTTACTTTATCAACCATGATGTTTGGAAAAACATAGCGTATGGCTTCAATACCATCTTCAAAGTTTACTTTGTGTGTCACCTGAAAGTTCCATCCTGCTTTTCTGGCTTGCATTAAGCGTGACTCAGTATGTTCCCATCCTTGATGTTCTTGTTTTACATCATGAGGCATAAAATGGTTTCCCCACTTGCAACCTATACTTTGTCTGATTCGTTCTGCTGCATCAAGATAGTACTTAAGTGGCTGTCCTGAGTCGTGAAGCAGGTGAAGCAACTTAACACGGTTGCCTTCAATCTGAAACAACCACCCTGCTGTTGCGTCTGTGCCTCCTAAATCCCATGCGCTATGCAATGGTAAACTTGGATTTGCTTTGAGCGTGGTAAGTCTTCCTTCTCTTTCCATCTCCGACATCTCACGTGTGAAGTATGCACCTAAGTTTCCAATCTCGAATGACACCATGAATTCTTGTTCAACCATTTCTTTAGACATACCCATCTTTTTGGCTTCTTCGATTTGTTCGGGGGTAATTACAGGCGTGCCATCTGTCTTCTTAGTTTCCTTAACGGATAAATGTTGAACTAAATACCTAGGGTTTTCCCTAACCGTATCGAATACATCCCATCCATGATTCTTGCCCCTAGGTGTAAACTGTAATACTTCAAGGCCACCATTCTCAATCAAAATAGGATTAAGGTATTGTCTAGCTAATGGGTTGTGTAAACTAAACTCAGAATAGATAATGCTAACTGGATTTGTTCCCATCATTCCGTTAAAATTGTTACTGCCCCCAAAAATAAGTCGGCTTCCATTTATAAGGCGCATCTCCATACGTGCGTCATTCTTATACTCGATTAAGCATTCAGGTATATAAGAAATAAATGGTTTTCCGGTGTGGTCCAGGCCTGACCATACGACTTCCCTTGCTTGTTTTTGTAGGGGCAATAGATATATATGCGTGCCAACCCTCATAAGGCTTCGCAAGAGCAACGCTTGTATTGAAATGGTATCTTTGCCAGCCCTTCTATGAATAACGCTACAAACGTTCCTATCTTCCTTTATAGCTTTTAAGAAATCCATCTGGTAATGACGTGGTTCTAATATGTAGGGAACTTTTATATACATTATGATTTCATATATTTTTCAATTAAAGCAATACCTGCATCGGTGCCTATAGCCCAATCTGCAAGATAACCATTAGCATTCATTTGGTCAATAAAAGCTTGTTGTCTTTTGATATGCTCTTCTTGTGCTTTAGTAAACTTCCAGCCATCTTTTTTAATTTCCATAAATAGACCTGGATAAGTGGCCGTAGGAAGAGCAAAAAATAGATCGCTTGCCCCAACACGAAAGCCAAGGCGAGGCAAAAGAATGTTTGTTGAACGTGACCTGTTGCCCTCATTATGTATTTTGATAACACTGCTGTATAACCTTGGATGCGCAAGTTTGCAGTATTCTAATATGTTTATGGTTGTTCTGTCTTCGGGTTTAATCTTAAATTTTTTCTGCTGAGATGTCCGTAGTCGCACAATGAGTCCCTGTATTGAAATGAGAGCTACCAGCAAGTCTAACTGCCAGCCAATACTCGTAGGCTACTATTGGGTTAACTAGGTTGTCAATCAAACTGCTATAGAAAATGCTATCAATTGTACGTCTGGAATACTTGCCCGGGCATGAGTACATAAAATCGTGCAATATGGCCGGAGAGATTGTTTCACTGTCTGTAGGCGAGTGAATAAACCATATCACACGAGGTATGGAGGCCAAATCTGTTTCAAACCCTGCTGGCACAACAACAACATCATCATTAACCATTGCAACTAAGGGATTACAAAGCTTAAAGGAATTGTTAGTTGTTGGCTCTAAACAAGGTTTTCTAGGAAAATCAACGTTACTTTCTGGAGAACATGACATTATAAAAGTAAATAGAAGTGCAAGTAAAGCGAGTGTTGTATAAGCTTTGATATTCATAATAGGCCCCAAGGATAAGGAGAACTCGAGGCCGTCACAAGTAATACATAAGCATTACACTTACATACAGTACTATCTAAAGTGATACTACTTGCAGCCCTTGCCACTGCGTCCTTTACCTTTCTTTTTCATTTTCATTTTCATTTTCATTTGTAGTAACCTGTAAAATATCTACCATTTCAATTTCGCATAGAAAATATATTACGTCTATAACCTTTACCAATAATTTTAATATCAGTATTAATTGTAACCCATATTGCATGGCTAACAAGAATGAATATAAACCAGTATGCTTCTTTTTTTGTTATAATAGAATTATAATCGTAACAAATCATGAAATATATCTCCCAATAATTTCATAGTTAAAAAAAATCCCCAATCAAGGGGATATTATTTTTTCTTTTTCTTTTTTGATTTGCCTGCTGAGGCAAGACTGGCTGCTACCGCTTGTTTCTGTGGGTAACCTTCTTTCATCATTTTAGAGATATTACTACTGATGGTTTTTTTACTTTTACCTTTTTTCAATGGCATTTCATTTCCCCTTTTTTCTAGCTGCACGGATATTATTTTTTACTATAAGTACCTTTTTCATAAAGATATTTTATAGCTCTTTCCAGTACAAATACAGAATCTTTCGACATACCTATCATAGTATTACACATCAAGCAAAGTATACCCCTGAATTCACCAGTTTCATGATTATGGTCAATAGAATATCCTCTGCGTCTATTTTCATAAACCATTAAGTCAGGTAATTCATCAAGACAAATTGCACAGCATCCATTTTGATTATTCCAAGCGCTTTCAAATTCTTGATAACTTATTTTGTACTTATATTTTAAATGCTGCTCTAATCTTTTTTTAGGAGTTCTGCTTTGCCAAGAATTTTTTTGTTTGTGTTTAGAGCATTCTATGCAATTCGATTGGCCACGCCAAAAATTTGATTTATGCTTTTCTAAATTGCAATTACTGCATTTGATATATAAATCATCTATTGCATCATATATTTCTAATTTTTTTTTGTTAGCCAGCCTATGATGTTCATTTTTACATGTTTTACATTGCGAATCATGTCCATCCTTTTTTTTATGATGCTTGTGAAATTCTGTAATGAATAATTCTTTTTTGCATTTAGAACAGCACTTAATCATTTCTTTTTTGCCGCCATCATATTATCAATTAAATTTGGCCACTTTCTTCCTGCTTTCTTTGCCATAGCCTTAGCACTAGATTTTTGTTTAGGAGTTAGCTTCTTTGGTTTGCCTAGGCTTTTGGGTCTTGGTTTATCCCATATTTCTTTTTTCATATTAGCAATCCCATTTTCTTAATGCTTTGTTAATTCTACTGTTAGGGTCTTTAGCAGTTTTAGCAGAGGTAAGTTTCTTCTTCATGCCTTCCATCCTACTACAAAAACTCTTTCGTCTAGCTGCTGCCTTAGGTGACTTCTTGGCTTGTTCAGCACTAACTGGGGCTTGAAGGTTTCCGCCCGTAGCTCTGTTGTATTTCGCTCTCCCAGCACTAGAAAGTCCTCCACTAGGATTCTTGTCTTTTTTAGTCATTACAACGGACGGTTTCTTTTTCATGATGGCCACACTATCTGTGGTAAAGATGTCATAAACTCATCTTCACTCGGAATACTTCCGCCCGAATCAATAGCCATATACTCAATATAAACATGCTCCCAAACCTGGTCACGCCATGCAATAAATGCTTCAGCTTCAGAATGCCATTGCACGTTAGAGCTACTAACATAACTAGCAATACTTTGTGAATCACTATAGCCACGACTTTGTGCAGTACTATCGAGTAATGCTGCAACTTTAAAATCAATATCTTTTTTAAATGTTTCTACATCAAACTGTCGTTGATATTGAGGAATCTCAGCTTCAAGTTCTTCAGTAGTTGGCTCAGGTACATTTGGCACATCCCAGTATTTTATTAATATTGGACCAGGAATCGTATCTTGACCAAACATGATATGCATTAATTCAACCATGCCAGGGTATTTTATTTTACAAACATCAACAATATTCATTATCTCACTCTCCTTGCAATAATTTGACCTTGATAAGACCCAGTCCCTGTAAAGGCAGGACTAACAACTAAATATATTGTTGTATTTGTGTTTACAGAAAATCTTCTTGTTGGTGCTACACCAAAAGCAACATATTGAGCTCCCACCGAATAAATACCAGAGCAATAAGCTTCTGCTGGTAAAGTTGCAGAGGTGGTATTTACTGCCGTTAAGCACGTATAAGATGCACCTGAACCACCAACAGCGGAGGAGCCACTAACATCCCAATCTCCAGCCGTAATTGTTATACTTGTAGCATTGAAATTAACGCCATTAGTAATACCGCCTGTGTAGGTTGTAACCGCTGAGGTTATGGTTTCTCCTACACTACCAGCAGCAGCATCATTATTTGTTGTGGTACCAACTATACCTGACGTAGTGCTGAAGGTTATTTGTGAAAGTGTGGGTGCAGTATTTAAAACTACGCTGCCTGTGCCTGTACTTGTTGTTACGCCTGTACCACCTTGCGCAACTGGCAACGGAACTGGTAGTTGTGATGTAAATCCTTGTGACATAATTTATCCTTAACCAAAATAAGTTATATTTGCACTTCCAGCATTGAAGGTTCCACCGCCAGATTGACCAATGTAAACATCAGTTAATGCATTAGTACATGTTAAATAACCACCCGTGGATGAGCCTTTAGCACTTGTTCCGCCAGTTACACCACCACTAATTGTCCAGGTATTATTAGTGTTGTTACTTAATGTTAAAATAACTGTGCCAGTAGCTGGTGTTGAAGCCGTATAAGTATTTGATTGTTGAATTACAAAATACCCTGTATTTGTAGAACCGTTAACAGTATTTCCTGTGATTCCAGACCAACAGGCCGAAACATAACTAGATGTGATTTGGCCTCCGCTTGTGCCCAATCTTACCCAAAGGTCTCCAGCTATAGAGGTCGCTAACCCCATAAAATTAATATAAATTATTTTAGAGGTTGATGGTATTGAGCCAAATTGAATAGAGCTGCCCCCACTACCTGTTGCACTTACTGTTACAGGACTAACAGAAGCAGCCTGAAAAGTTGGTAAAGCCCCTGCACCATTCGATGTTAAGACCTGCCCACTTGTGCCAACGCTTGCAATCGATTGATGCGCACCTGTAGAAGTAGTGCCACCACACTGTACAGCATAAGCGGTAGCAGAAGTTGCTCCTGTACCGCCATCACTAACAGGTAAAGGCAGCGTAATTGTTTGTGGATTTACAAAACCTTGTGACATATTAGCTCCTTACGAATTTTCCACGCCAAAAATATTAAAACTTAATGTCGCAAGCGTATTGTATACTCTAACAACATCACCGGCTCCAAGGGTAATCCCGATTGTGGTTGCAAACGTGTTGTTACCAGGTATTGCAATATCATAGTACAAATACTGTGATGCAGTATCAGCAGCTCCAGAAACCGCAACACTGATTCTAAAACTTGTCGCAGTAGCACTTTGATTAGCTACTGTAATTGTTGAAACTGTTGCAGTAGTTAAAGCTGGCACTGTATAAGCTGCCGTTAAAGTTGCAGCACTTGGTTTAGACTGCCCTAATATTTTGTAAGTTGTTGCCATTTTAACCACCCATTAAAAGGAAAGAGAAAGCTGCATCAGCACCACCAGCAGCAGCATTTTGGAAACTAGGTAATGCGCCAGCTCCGTTACTAGTTAAAACTTGCCCTGCGGTTCCAACACTGGCCACTGATTGTTGTGCGCTAGTTGATGTCGTTCCACCACAAATTACTGCATAAGCTGTGGCTGTAGTTCTACCTGAACCTCCCGAACCAACAGGCAATGCATTTGCAAGTGTTGTGACACCGGCATTACTAATGCTTAAAGCTGTGACAGGAATCAACGCGCCATCAGGTGTAACCATCAATTCTAGTTTTCCTGGCGCAGAGCCATCAGCCAAAGTACCAGTGCTGTCTGCACTAAAACGCATTTGACCAAAAACACCGTAGTAAGAATTTAACCAACCCGTAGCATACATGCTGTAAAGAGGCATGTTTGCCGTTACTGTTGCATGAGCTGTAGTATTAGAATTACTTCTAGCTGCGATTTGTAATGGTTCTTGTGTGGTTGAATGTTTGTGAATTGTGACCATCGCAGGAGCAGTATTGCCAATATCATTGACACGGAATCGGGAATTAAATGCCACGCCATCAATTAAAATATTTCCTACTTCAAGACCTGGGTCTCCAACATCAACATGACCTGTGCCATTTGGCTCCAGGTATAAATTGCCGTTAGTTGTAATAGTGCTAATTGTGTCCGTGTTAATGTTAATATCATTAATTGTTACGTTAGTCATAGTCGGAGCGGTATCACCAACAAACTTCCCTGTGCCAGTTTGGCTCGCTAGACTTGTATTTACTGCATTATTAGTTGCCATATTGATTCCTTATGCTACAGTGATTGCGCCCTGAGGCCCACCTAGGCATGTCCAAGTAGTGTTAGCCGTTGTACATAGTAATTCTATACTATCGTACCGATTTGTAGATTCAACATATCCACCAGCACCTACAGTTGATGCAGTTGACCCGACCTGTATTTGTTGACCTGCGCCCTGTGCTATTCTCCAGCCACCAGCACCTTTACCAACAATATTAATTACCGTTCCAAAAGCTGCTACAGCCGGGAGGGTTAGCGTAACTAATCCGGCATTGTTTGTTACATAGCCTTGGTCTGGAGCCATTGTTTGACTTGCGCCTGTGATTTCATTCCAGCCAATACCAGAACCAGTTCCGCTTAATGTAATAGTTCCTGCGCCCACTGCTACACTGATACCGCTTGTTCCGGTAATTGTCCCAATAACTGGTGTTGCACCTGTAGAGCCAATTAAAATTTGGCCATTAGTCATAGAGCCTGTCCAGGCAGGGACTCCAGACGCATTAGTTACCAAAGTTGCACTATTAGCACTTGCTAGTCCTCCAACTGTATTTGTCGCAGAGCTATAAAGCAATTGATTAGCTGTTGTTGTGCTTGGATAGGTTGCTGTAGTAAACGTATAAATTGAACCATTACTTTGAGCTAAAGTGCCATTTCCACCAATGCTTGTCGCTCCTGTACCACCATAACCCACAGCAACAGTGTTACCTTGCCATGTTCCTGAGCCAATCGTACCTACACTTGTTATGTTGCCTTGTACTGCACTTGGCAATGTAGAACTTATACTTGGTACACCGCCTGCACTTGTAATAAGCACGCCATTATTTGCTGTAGCCAAACCAGAAACTGCTGAGCCTGATGTTGCATAATAAGCTAACTCATTTGCCGTGCCAGGATTAACAACACCACCAGCAGAACTTGAAATTTGAATTGTTCCAGCACCAGGAGTAACAGTGATTGAACCAGCGCCTGTAATGCTTCCAACAACTGGAGTTGCACCAGTAGAACCAATAACCAATTGTCCGTTTGTCATGCTACCAGTAAAAGCCGGGACACCTGTTGAACTTGTTACGAGTGTTGCGCTATTTGCTGTAGTAATTCCACCAATCACATTGTTAGCAGAACTATAAAGAATCTGATTAATCGTAGTCGTGGCAGGATATGTCGCAGTTGTCGCTACCCAGTTTGTGCCGTCAGCTCTAAGAATGGTTCCTGTAGCCGTTGCAGTGCTTGGGTAGGTAGCTGTTGTAAATGTATACTTAGTACCATCTGACTGCGCTAATGTGCCATTTGCACCTACAGTCGTATTTCCAGTACCTCCATACGCTACACCTATTGTGTTTCCTTGCCATGTGCCACCAGTTATAACTCCAATATTGGAAATATTAAATCCATTAGCATCAACATTACCCCCAAACGTCATTGTTCCTGGTAATTGCAATGCACTTGATAAACTAAATACTGGATTACCTGTGCCTGTGCCATTCGTTACGTTAATCTGGTTTGCTGTGCCTTGTAAAGTTCTGGTGCTAACAACTCCAGTACCAGTAACGCTAGACATAAATCCAGTTGCTAATGGACTTAAGGCTTGCTGATTTGGCAATTCACTACTTGGAATCCATGGTGTTTGTAGTATATATGTTGCATCACTTGGGCCTAATCCACCACTACTTGGAAACGTGATTGGCACAATTTCAGTGTTTGCAGAATTCTTTTTCCATCCTTCATTAGCACCTAGAATTGGCAAATATATATCACCACCAAGACCTGTCATTGAACTGCCCAAATTAGGCGTTGCAGACACGTTATAGTGTGGCGCTACTTGCTGATTGTAAAGTTGTGCTTGCTGGTCAACCAGAGTTAGAATCCCGACATCCTGATTCAACATGCTTGGGGTAAAGTTTGTATTAGTATAGAGATTTAATCTATCTGCTGGTGTGTCTCTAGTAATGGTAATTACATCATTTAATGCTCGACCAACCAGAAATGTAACTTCAACAATTTCAGAGCCTCCAACAAAAGCCACAGTATAATTTGCAGAGCTTACAAGCTGCGTCAGGTCATCAGGTGTTTGCGCTGAGGTTCGTGCATAAACAACCACGTCACTCGCTGCGTTGGCTGTCCAGTTAGTTGTAAATACCGTCTGTCCAGCAGTAGCGGTTATCTGGGTTTTTGGTATTACGTCATTAATTGTAACTTGAGTTGACATGGTTATTCCTCTTTAAATGACCAAGGTTCTGCTTCTGCTCTGGTTTCTGGTATTTCAAGACCGTCAATCATTTGATTTATTAGTCCTCTTATGTAAAAGTTACCTATAAATGGAAGTAACCTTGCAGACCGTTTAACATCATTTTGATTTATTTTTCCTGAATAAGCCATACCCAATAAATTAAATACATCATTTACATAATCTATTCCAGCCCCACCTATTCGCAAATTTCTGTCCTTGTACCTTTCACCCTGTAACTTTGGAATTAATTCATTGTGAAAAGCCAAATTTAATCCTTCAACTGTGCTTGGTAATATTCCAAAAAAACCATTTTGCATGATTCCTTGAAGTGTTATTTTTTGCAAATCATCTTCATCTGTAAAAGCATCTTTCCCGTTGATAATTCTTCTTAAAGGTTCTTGCCATACGGATACTGCACTCATAGCTAAAAATCCTAACAAAGCTTTTGAGTCAGCACTTTGCATGGTTGGTATTAAGTATCTACCTGTAGCTGAAAAAGCCCAACCATTAAACATAAATAAGGTACCCATGATTGGATTATTCAATAATAATGGACCAGAGAACAATTGTCTTTTTACAACAACATCACTCACTCCTCTTCTAACTGACATTACCATTCTTTGCTGCAAATCTGCATCAAGCCAGTTTTGATAATTTGAATCATAAGCTAGACCGTTAAAAGAAGAAGTACCTCCATATTTATTATATTGATCAACAAGAGGTCTCGCATCTTCTTCTAATTGAATCCCAATGCGTGCCATCTGTATTTTTTGTGCCTTTGTGGCTTTTCCTGCTAGATAATCATGACATGCTTTAATAATATCTGATTGAAAACTTCTTTCAGCTATACTTTCATTCATATTTTCTATAGCGTTAGCAAAACTAAAGTTGCTTGATTTATGAGCAAGCCATTCTGAAGCTTTAACTAACTTCCCTAATTTAGATTCATAAGACATAGAATTCGAATGAAACCAAGAATTTTGGAGATTTGACGAAACATGGTTGAGTGCCAACAATGATTTTGCTGCTGATTCTTTAAGAATTTGCGCGTCTTTTGTTTTTAGCATTTTATTGAATGACTTTAAATGAGGTATTACACCCTTTGTAAGCCATGGTATAAAACCTGTCCGCAATAAAGAAGATGTTATATCTGTTAACTGAGCAATCGGCAAAGCTCCGAGTTTTGTGGAGTAGGCTAAATTTCTTAAGATGTGTAGTCCTTGTGAGGTTGTAGAACTACCAAGTTTGTCATATCTTCCATGGTAAATATCATACATTGCAGATATATCAGAGACAGCATTGTTATAATCTTTTTTTAATTTACTTAACTGTTTATTTCTTTTTTGTCCAGATGGCTTTTTTAATATTTCAGCTTCTTTGGCTTTATATTCTTCAAGTCCTTTATCTAATAGTCCTTTTAATCCATCAACACCATAAGATTCTTTGAATGCTTTTTTAAGGCCTATTCTTTTGCCCATGCTACCCATATATGCATGCATAGCTTTTGTTAAATCATTATCTAAATATCCAGCATCATTTAATACTTCTTGTGGAATTAGCACGCTTCTTTCTTTTGTATAAATCGGTCTTTCCATTCCAGGATGAATACCATGGCCTAGAACCGCATCTGTCAAAGCCATAGGTGAATTACCTAAAATAGACTGTCTTAAACTATAAGCAGCATTCATTCTAGATTTTTTAGTTGCATAAGTTTTAACAAAAGATGGCTCGGCATTTGGATCTCTAAAAACTATTTCATCGTTTCGGAGGGTAAAAAATCTTTGATTTAATTTTCCTGTTCTTGCCATAGATCTTAAAGTATTTTTATCTAAACCTGAGTCTAATAGTTTTTTTAATTCTGAACGTTCTTTTGTATTTAAATGAACTCTGTCTTCAAGTAAAAAATGAAACTCTTCATTGTCTGTTAACTTCTCATTTAATTCATCTTGGATAATTTGTTTTTTTTCCAATAAAATATTTTTTTGTAAGTTTAACTGCTCAGCTTCAATATCAGTTGCTTTAGAAATTTCTTGATCTAAATTTTTAATAATTTTATTTATTGCAACAACTGGTTCTTTTAATTCCTTAACTAAATCATATTGAGTTTTTAGATGATTAGATACTAACTCATAAAAACCATCTGGTTCAGCATGCAATTTATCTAAATTATAATTTTGGAAAATATAGTTTGCAGCATTTCTTGGTGATAAAAATTTTTCAATTCCATGCGCAGCTGCATAGTCTTCATTAATTTTTTCCATTATTGTTTGAAAATCTTTAGCGGCTAAATTTATTGAAGAAACTTCATCAGGTATGTCTTTTATAATAACATTTCTTACTCTGCGCCCAAATTCCTCAAAAGACATTGCTTTTTTTTCACTAAAAGCTTGAGTCATATTTTTAACTGCATTAACTGTTTGCAAAGAACTTGTTAAGCCATTTGCAGCATAATAGTGCTCTAAATAAGCGCCACTAAATTTTGTTGCGGTGGCTCTATAATATGACTGTATTGCCTCCGCACTATCAGGTCTCGCAAATCCTTGTAATTCTTCTGCTGTTCTAATGCCATGGTCAGCAATATTGTTTACAAAGTCCCTGAAAAACTGAAAGTCGCTACTTAATCCTCTAAAGACCGGGCTTGCCAACATTGAACCTTTTTTTAGAACTTTACCTAGACCAGGAATTTTATATAAGCCAGACTCAGCAACCATATTGAGAGCCTCAATTTTTGCCTCTTTAACTTTTTGAGCATTGCCAGCAATTTTCTCACCAGGAACAAAATCGTAACCAGTAATTTCTCCGTTTTCAAATATTGGATTTATAGTAGAGCCTTCATACTCCATATTCATTACTTTACGTGCATTCCAGATTTTCATGTTATCTAAACCATAACCTGTTGCTTTAGCAAATCCAGATAAAGCTCCTCCAAATATTGTATCTCTAAGTGTGTTAACAGCTAAATCAGGTAAATCAACTTGCATTTTGGATAATTGCAGGCCACCTTCGTAAGCAAGAGAATCTAGAGCAATATTAGGCAAAGCTTTTACTACGCTTGATAATGTATCTTGTGCAATTTTTCCTGTTCTTAATGTTGATAAACTTGGCAAAAACCACTTTGATATACCAACACCATAACTACCAACAGTTACCCCTAAAGCGCCTCCAATAAATCCACCTACTGCTGAACCATCTTCGAATCTTTGTTTGTTATATATTTCTTCTTGTATTCTCGCTTGGCGTGCCTTTAAATCATTCGGGCTTACTGCCTCACGAATATCAGGCCAGTATTCAGGAGGTATATTTTTATATAAATCTGGATCTTCAGTGTTAAAATTGTCAGGCACATCATCTTGCAAGTAATAAAGACTTAGTCCAGTTTGTTTTAAAGACTGGTAAGCATTTGGCCAAATGCCAAATTCTTTAAATCCTAAATATGCAGTTTCAAAAAGACCAGCTTTTGGCTCTTCATCCCCAACAGGCATTTCTGGTCTTAGGCCATATACAGATCCCATGTCAGCATTTGTAAGGTCGTATGGTAAATCCTTAGGGTTGCTTATTCGATTAGCCTCAAAGCTTTCTATGGCTGCTTTGTTAATACTTTCAGTTGCATTAGTTTTTATTGCCATAGTATTTCCTTATCGAAACATTTTTCCAGATTCTAATAGTCTCATTGTGCCAGTTTTTTGTAATAAAAATCTATTTATAGCTGATTGAAAATCTTCTCCTTCAAATACACTTACAGAACCATACCGTTCATTAATTTTATTTATGTTTGGTCTATAGTTAGGAGAAGTATAACTATTGCCAAAAGTTCCGTTCATTTGTTCTAAACCACCACTACTATTTCTTAAATTAACATCATATCCACCTAAAGTTGGCTCTCCGGGATTGGTTAATGATATAAATGGGCTTGGTCTAACCTCAATTGTATATGGTATTTTTTCGCCTGTTCTTTTTAAGACTTTATAAATTGTAATAGGTTCGCCAGATAAGTATTGTTTTTGTAGTTCTTGTGCATTAGCAGAATTATTAATTTTTGCTTCAGAAAATTTATTGTAATTAATTCTTTCTGGTAATTCATAGTAAAAATCAAGTGTACTACCTTTCATGTCATAAACTGCTTTCATATTGTCAACATGCATCTTAACTTGTTCATATACATCATCTTGAATTAAAGGTATTACTCGTTCATCTTTGTTCAAAGCTTTTTCAATAGGCATATAAACAAACTCTGAGCGACCATTAACTTTTGTTGTTCCATAGTTTTGATTTATACCTTTTTGTACAAATGATTTTGCTAACTCCGCATTTCCTTTAAAATACACCAGTGCATCTTTGTATGCATTTGCAACAGTTATGTTAAATGCTCCTTGATTTGGTATTGCAACACTTCTTGGTAAATTAACAAAAGTTTTTGCAAATGATTGTAATTGATTAGCAGAACTATGTTTATTGTTCCATTTTTGTGCTTCAGATTGGGCAAATTGCATTTCTTCTTTAGTTTGATAAATCATCCCTCTAGCCATTTCTACGGCTTGTTGATCTGATTCTGCAAAAGGCAACAATTCAGTAATTGCATGCTGTAGATGAGCCAACCGACTATCACTACTTCTTAATTCAGGAGAAAGTTTCTCTCCTTGATTTGTATCGTACAAACGCTGAATTGTTTGGGCTGCTTTGATTGCTATAGAAGGATTGGGATTGCCAAGCTGCGTGGCTAATTGATTTGTATATGCTGGACTTGAAACCGCCATGGTAGATTGCGCTCTAAATTGAGCTTCTTCTAAATTTATAGGTCGACCAAGATCTTGCGCTTTTTGCAACTCAGAGTTTGTTAACGCATCAAAAGCTTGGTTAACTTCTTTATTAGTTGCTCTTGACATGATAATTGGGTTTTGTGCATTTGCAGCAAGAAAATTAGTTTGTTCTATAGCTTTATTTGTTTTGTTTTGCTGATTTAAAAATTGTGAATAAAAATCATTAAAGCGAATAGGATCTAAATTTGTTTTCAAATTATCAATATCAGTTGGACTAAAAGTATTGTTTTCCATTTTCACTTTAGCTTCTGATATTAAAAGATTTTGTTCTCTTTGTGTAAACATTTCATAGTTTTGTACAGATCTCAAAGCGGAGTTTCTTGCATTAGACCAATCTGTATAACCTACTTTAATACCAGCAAATTCTTCAGGAACATCGGTTAATGAGTTTAAAAATGGCTCTAATTTTTTTCCTTTGCTTGCATCAATTGCTTGCCGACTTAACTCATTTGAAAGGTATAATTGTTTCAGTTCTTGTCTTTTGGCTTCTGCTGCACCTTTTGTTAATAAACCAGATTTTTCTTTTGCATTTATATAACCTATAGTTTGATCGAAGGTCTGTTTAGATTGGAGATTAGCATTTTCTCGACCACTTAAAGCAAGGTCAGTAATGTTTTTAGCTTGATTAGAAAGGTACAAGTCCGTATTTTCTTTTTCTTGTCTTTTTTGTTGACTTATAAGTTGATTATTTAAACTATAAACGTTTTGTTCTAATTTTGCCGTATATTGATTAGCTAATTTAGATTTAATTGTAAAAGGCGCTTGTTCAATAATTTGTTGCAAACCTTGTTGCATATTTTTTGAATAACTTTGAATTGAGCCATTGGACAATTGATAGTTATTGCTCAAATCTAAATGACCTTTTTGCAGCAATTGTTGAGCTTGCAAACCTAAGGTTTGTTCTGCCTGGGCACTATAACCTTCTACAAAAGCTTTATCAGCCTCTGTAATAGGAGGCAATAAATTACCACTAGGTTCCTTTCCTGCTTCTATTCCCCTGAGTTGTTGATATGTTTGAGATGCATTTTGAGCCATTTTTACGCCGATATCTCCTAATAAATTAGAAGAACTAGCAAGTTGAGTCATTGCGTTTACATAATTCTGTGGCTGCGTTGTAATAGAAAGCCGTTGTGTTGGTTCAAGTGTTTGGATTTCAGTAGCCATAATTTACCTCTTCTAAACCGTAGGAAGCTTTTCCTTTTTTCCCTAAACCAGCGGTTAAACTAGATATTGGAATTAAGTTAATAAACCGTTGCTGCATAGCTTGACCAAGTTGAGTTTGGCTAGATAAAGCATGTAAACCAGACAACACATTTCCAGCTCTAAGGTCTGCTTCTTTAGCAAGTTGATTCATTCTACGCACTCTTTCGTCTTCGCTAAATGCTGCCATGGATGTTTGTCTTAGGGTAGAGGCTGTACCTCCTGCGCTACTTGTTCCTCTTGCTGCTTGAACTGCAATTTGAGTGCCAATATTTTGTCTTAACTGTTTCATGGCAAACAATGATTCTTGCTCTGTTTGTGCTCTAAGAGATTCAAGATTAGCTTCATATTGTGCTTGCTCAATCTCACGACCAGCTTGTATTAAACCCTGTTGTCGGCGTGTTTGCGTATAATCGACAATCATGCCGGCTGCTTGCATTCCTAATAATATTCCAGCGAAAGGTAACATAATTATTCCTCGATTTTGTAATACACGCCAATTAATCTTATATCAAAAGGGTCACTGTGTGTGATTGTAATTGGATCTCTTAAAAACTCATTCCAGCCTTTCATGAGGCTTTTACTAAATATGCCTGTCTGTGGCACTGGTGGCCCTAATGGATTATATTGATTAAGAGTTTGTAATGTAATTGGCTGACCATCAATCTCACCACCAATAGTATTGTTAAACATGAATGTAGCGTTACGGATATGTTGTGGGTAAACTAAACTAGTGCCTTTTGGCCCTGTGGCTCCGGGTGGCGCATTAGGTAAGGTTTGAATAACCATGTTGATAGGTAGCCCAATGAATGCCTCTGTAACATCTGTAGGTTGGCCATGTGCAATAAATTCGACTGTTGAATTTGTTACACTGTCTTGAAATCCATAACCATCGCCTTGCATAACAACATCTTTGCCGTTAAATCTTGGCAGACCTGCAATGCTATTTACTGGAGGTCCTGAGTAAACATGACTGCAATCAGTAAATACATTAAAGCTTAACTCTTCAATAAAATATTTGGTGCTATAAGTAAAAGGTGCAACAAGTTCATTAGCAACTTTTCTTTCTACAACAAACCATGCACGACCATCTGGACTACTTGCGCCCCATCTAAAATAGGCTCTAAGCTCTGGTTTATTATCGTTGATTTCACCTGTGATGCATGATGTAAAACCTGTCACATTTTCATTCATTAATGTTTGGTAAACAACAAGGCTGCCATCGTCATTGATAATAAATATGTACCTACTACCTGCACGATTTAAATTCTGAAATGAGACTTCATCGTGAGGTGCGCTGATAAGGTGTTCGGAGGTAACACTCACAATATTTGACATGTAAGAGTTATTGCCACCATCCCAAAGCATTGTGTGAACATCATTACCACTGATAATAATAATCTGATTATCTATGCCTTGTGGTTGAATTGCCGTTGCAGGAGTTGAATCTTGCAGTTGCAATGAAAATGTTTTAGGTGTTAAAGCAGTTTCGTAGATTAATGGTGAGGAAAAAATTGCTGAATTTGTATGAACCGTTAAGCTTCGATATGGCACAATAAATTTAATAACATTTACAGTGTCGCTTGACGGAAAATAACTGATTGCATCGTCATCAGCTGGGTCTAATAATAATTCATCAAAGTTATTAAAATCATTAATTGCTGATAACCATAAACCATTTGGTAATGCATCGGTATTTGCAAATATAGCACGGCTTTGAAAACTAGAGCATTTGCTTGGAAAACCTCTTTTAGTGGACCAAGCTGGTTCTCTAACTTCAACTAATCGGCCTAATTGTGCTGTTAGTGTGCTTAAAGTACTGGTTACTGTGCCTGTCATTTGTGTTGCTGATACATAAGCTGTGAATGAGACACAACCATTTGATAGAAATATACTTCCACCGACATGCTCTGGTGTAAACACATTTCCTGAGCTTGTAATGGTACATGCTGTACCAACAGTCACTGAGGTTGGTGTAAAAGTAAAAGTATCGTAATTTACATCACCAAAATCATATTGAGGCAAATTAGTGAATACAATTGGTGTTAGAGTCCAGTTGTTTGCTATTAGTACGTTTGTAGTACCTGCGCCAACGGTATTTAATGTAAAAGCATTTGTGTTGTTTGCTGCATCACGGGCAGTTGCGTAAACTTTAATCAAGGTTCCTGTCGCATCAGTACGAATGAAGTACGTTACACCTATAAGTATTTGTGGTGTTGTACTAGGCATACTTGCCGGTACTGCATTTGTAAATCGTGCTGCTGATATCAAATTTGCTGCAACTGGATTAGTTAATGTAAATTGATTTGAAACAATACCAGCACCAGTATTGATTGGATTTGCTGCTAAACTGGAACGACTTAAGATATGTGGTTGGATAATATCAGCTGTTATTTCAAATTTATCTTCAAGTATTGTCCAGTCCATTGTTCGAATAACATGGCTTGTTAGTATGGCATTTGCAACAGTAGCGACTAATTCGTTTTCTAAATAAATTTCAACTTGTCCGGGAACAAAAGCTAAAACATATGTACATTCATTTTTATAAGGAAAAGTTTCAAAGAAAATATCACGCCAATCTGTTACACCAGTAATTTCGGCCGTGTATATAGTACCGAATCTTTTACCAATACCACCTTGAGGGTATGTAATAGTATTCTGTGCCTTTTTTAAAGATTTATAATAAGCGTCAAGAGTAGTTCTACCGTAAAGCATAGGTGACAACTCACCTCTACTAAACTCATCTTGTGACCATATAATTTGTGGCATATGCTCCCCTTAAGAAATACTATTAGGATAAACACCACCAATAGCACGATTGCCAAGAACAGGGAAATCAACCTGAGTAAACTGAGGTCTATTTTGACAATCAATTGCACATGCCATGGCTTGCATCTGATTTCGTTTACCTTCGATAACACTGTAGTATTCGGTTTTTTGAGCATTACTTAAACACAAGTATGCTGCTATTTCATAAACAAAGTAATTTACAAACCAAGGTGGGAGAGCTGAAACATCAGGCTGATAAATAAACTGCATATACCACGGCCCTTGGTTAAATGTGTAAATCTTGTTTCCATTAAAAATATCCCAGTCATATGTGTTTGGCCACACACTTAATGTTTTTAACCAACCACTGGGGAGTTGATATACATATAAATAAGGTGGTGGAGGTGTTTCAACAAGCAAAGATAGTTGTTCAAACTTGCTTGCAAATCTCCAGTTGTTTGCTGATAGAACACTTGGCAAAAGCATGTCAAAAGCTTGCTCTGCTGCTACAACTAATTCATCTTGGTCTATCAATGACACGATAGGTGCATGGCCCAACTGGGCCAAAGCATTTGAAATGATTTGTACTTTTGTTAAGGCCATGCAATTCCCCTATTAGCTAGCTGCTCTTAAAACTTGATAATACAACACCAAGTCAGCACCTGGGTCACCAGAAAAAATAACTGTAATGGTGTTTAAAGTTGCTGCTGCTGATAATACAGTACGGTTATTCGTACCATCATTTTTAACTTGCACAAATACTAAGTCAGTAGCTGCAACTCCGGTTACTGTAAACGCTTCTGTAGCACTACCACCAACAGTTGTTACTTGTGCAGCATATTTAACAATGTGACTTGGAGTAATTCCAGATGCTAATTTTGCTAATGTTACGTTAGCATTTAGAATTTTTGCAGTTTCAACAGCATCATTTGCAAGTTTAATTGCAGTTACTGCACCATTCTGTAAATTAGCTGTACCAACTGAACCAACTGGTCCAAATGTAACAACAGTAACAGTACCAGCGGTTTGGTTAACAGCATCTACATAATACATGCCGTTAGCATCACTTGCTTCAATGATAATAATATCACCTACCGCTAAATCATATACTGCTGATGCAAAATAGTTAGCAGCTGTAACAGTTGCAATATCATCAGTAGCAGAAGCATAACTGAAAATTGCTGGTCCATTTGTAAAAGCTGGGCCGTCTACTGTTACACGTCCACTGTTGAACGCTAAAGTATGTCTAGTAAATCTTTGGTCATTAAAAGCCATTTTTATTCCCCTTTATTATGCAGTTTCATCGCATTCGATTCCCAATACGCCCCGGGAATCGATCACTGTGGCTCCAGCACTGAATACACCGTTTACTAAGTAAGAGGTGTTCTGTGGAATGTAGTTCACTTCGGTGCGGAAATTCATACCGATACCCATACCAGTTGACATTTTGTGCCATGCTAAAGCGGTACGAATGTTTCCGGTTTTTGGTAAGCCACCCTCTGTCATTTGTGGAACTACGATAACGTTGAAACCTAAGTATTCACGAATGCGTGCACGGTCAATTACATCATTTCTGGTGTAGAAAGTAGAAACGAATTGGTCATCTTGCATTAAAGACTTGAAGTTATTTGCAGACATAGCTACATAACGCTCTGCAAGTGGCACTGCGTTGTTATCAAAGAACTCTAAACATTGGGTAAATTTCAAGTAGTTGAAGTTTGTACCGCCATCTGCAATAGTGTCACCGGGATTAGCAACTAATGCATCAATGGTGATTTGGTCAGAACGACGACCCATAGCTTGAGCGACTAACATGGCGTTTTCCATTTTAGCGTCAAAGTTTACTGTTAGTTCTTGTACTTCGTCTACTGCGGTAGGTGTGGTGTATTTTTGTAAAGTACATACTGCTTTGTTGTAACCGGGATCTTGAATGGTTACTGCTGCTAAGTAAGCAGTTGGTACAGAAATTACTTGATCTACTTTACGAAACTCTACGCTTGCACCGATAACATCGTATTTTGTACGAATGGTATCACGCATTAAAAAACCTGTAGAGCGATAGATTGCTTTTACCAACGCATCGAACTCGATTTGTTGGACATTAGTTAAACTTATGGACATTTTAATCCCCTTAAATAGTTAATGATGTTTTATTAAGTATTATTGGGCTTGTAAAATGTTGGTTGTCCGTGAAGGGCCGATTATGTACAAGTTATCCAATTCCCAGAAAAACTGGATACTTGTACACATTATAAACCGCTATTTACTTAGTTTGCAATCTTTCGATTTTTGCAGTTATTTCTCTTCGATATCTTGGATCTGATTTATATTTTTCAATATTCTGAATCATCTCAAGTTGCAAATCTTCAAGACTATGTACGCCATCAGATTGTGATTGCTCATTGCCCGGTATCATTGTGTTTTGTCCTAACATTTTTGACCTCAATTCTTCTAATGCTAACACTGCGTCAGCGGTTCTTAAATTTGATGTTAAAGCATAAAATGAGTCTTCAGATAAATTAGATTTAGCCCAGTTGTTTAAGATTTCTAATCTTTCATCTGCTTTATCACCTAAAGCCTGTTTTTCAGCATTATAGTCGATATTAAACTCATCCATGTACTTACCAACTGCGGATAACATTTTATCCATCACGTCTTGTGGTACACGTTTTGATTTAGCATATTGAGCCAATTCTTGAAATGGTTCATAGTCTGGGTCAATCCAGCCTTGTCCTGCTTCCCATGAATATTCATTAGGTGCATCACCAAATCTTTTTTGTAATTCTTGATAGGACTTTGCAACATCCGAGGCTTTTTTAAATTGGCTTGGCAACCAGTCAGGTCTATCACCTACACCGGGGGTATTATCATCAAGCCACCAAGAAGGTTCTTGTTTTTGTATACCAGCGTCTTGCATAGCCATATCTTCTACTGTTGACGTTATAGTATCAAAACTCATGCTTCACCTGCTGCTCTGCGTGCTTCTTCATCTTTTCGTATTTGATAGCTTTGTACACTACCAATGATTTGTCGAAAAGCTTCCCTAAAGCCTTCATAATAAATACATGCTTTATCATAGTTATCATTAATTTGGCTTGGTGTTCCGGGTATGATAAAACGCTCTTTGAATATCTCTAAAAGCTTTCTACCACCATCAGAATTAAACACATCCCAACATAACTCGTCGAGCTGTACTACATCTGTGTTACGCTCAGGTTGTGCTGTTTGATACTGTTCATAAAAGTTCTCAGGATTTATATATTGATTTTCACTCATTCTTATACCTCTGGTAATTGTGCTGCTGGTGCTGCACCTTGCTGTTGCATTAACATGTCTTGCTGCTCATTCAACTTGTCTTGTTGTGCTTGAAACACTCTTGCAACTTCTTCCGGAGCATTCAACAACCGACTATCAATTTGCATCAAGTCTGCTAATAGATACGGATATTCCATTGGGTTAATAAATGCTTGTGCTGCTTCAGGGCCACTGATACCTTGCAATAATTGAAAGTACTGTGTGAATCTGGCTATTTGCTCTTGTCCCTTAGCTAAAGCAAGTGGTGACCTGTAAACGAAAGAGATCAACTTTCTGTCTAGATTTGGATATGGAAGCAAACCCATTTTGTCCAGAATGTATGAGCATCTTTCGATTACTGGCCATAGAAACTCTTGTTGTAACCTACTAAATAAAGGCCCAATACGTTCAGCCAAGGTTTGATTTTGTATCATTAATTGCGTAGCACTAACTGGTTGCTTAGAGTCAGTTGGAATGATTGAATCTGCAAACATTAGGCTACGAATTTGCATACGCAAATCTTGGATACTCAATTGGCTAAACTGAGGATTTGAAGTATCAGGCAATGGAATTAAAGGTGGTTGACCACCTGCGCCTAATGGTGCAATTGGAATGATTGTCATAGGCTGTAATTTAAATGTGTGTGGGTTAAATGTTGCGTCAGTAAATGCCATGTATGGTTTGAATGTATTAAGGTTTGCTGCTGCAAGTTCAATGCGTGCAAGTTCATTTAAACTGATAATAGAAGGCAATGCATCCATAATTGGACCACGCCCATATGTATCGTTGTTTGTTTTTTGGAAACGCCACACAATACCGGGATTTACTTCAAACTCATCTACATACAAAATCTCACTGTCAGTACAAACCACATACTGATAACTCTTTTTTTGTTGTGGATTATACATAACACCTTCGTACACCATCTTGATTGTGTAGTCAGGATTGTTTCTCATCATCTGTAATATGCTTGGTGGTATTACTGCATTGCGCCAGCGTGTTGTTATCTCACTTGCTTTAACATCTTCCCAGTTACGATACCATGACTCTATTCTACCAGTCATTGCTTCTTCAATAGCAAGCTTATCCATAGGTATAGATGTAAATAACAACGGTTGTTCGTCAGTGTATTGATTCACTACCAAACAAGATGTGCCTACCGCCAAATCAAAATAACATTCATTAATTACTACATCGAAATTAGAATCATGGATGTATTCAAATAGTTTGCGCATGTAATCATTTAACATACGTTGAGCGTCATCACGACTTATTCCTGCATCGTCCTCATCAAACTCAGGGTCAACACTCAAGAATCCCCATTGCGTTTGTGGTGGGGTCATAGCGGTATGTAGTTTCGATACAAACGTTTTTGTCGCTTCGATAGCCGTTGTATCATAAACCCTTGTACCTTTCGACTCACCTTGTTGCTCTTTTGGTCTCCAGAATCTATTTCGATTTGGTATTGCATAGAAATAGCAAGCTTCGTGCAGACTCGCCCAAAGATAGCTAATTTGTTGCGCTCTATCGTAACGCTTCTTAAATTGATCTAAAAGTCTGTCTGCCATGTTTTTAGCCTAATGTTTGTTGATAGCCAGAGTCACTCATTGGTTGTAAGAATCCACTAGAGCGATATTTACGTCTCATTGACCGAATCGTTTTTTCTTGGATACGTTGTTGTTCCATTTGCTTCTCAGCACCGATTCTTTTTTGTTCTTCAATTGCAGATTGCTTTTGCTGATAATAAGTATTTACTGCATCAGCTCTTGCTCTTTTTTCTGCTTCACTTGTATGTGGTACTAATCCACCTACAACGTCTTCTATTTTTTTTAAACCTTTTGATAGCCAGCTCATTTTATACCCTCATATCCAAATGTGAACATAAATTACTTTTTCTACAAACTCATCGGGATGAATTTCCCTTTCAACGTATACTATTCTATACGGTATTTTAATCTGTTGCTTTAGTTTCTTTAATTGCTGCGATATTGTTGCCATTATGCATATTCATCTTAATCAAATCGTCTTTCATTTTATCGACTTGTTCTTGTAATTTAAATGATTCATACGCACGAATACCAATGTTTATAGATTCCATTAGTTGTTTAATTTCGCTTGCACAAAACTCACCGCCTGTGGCTTGTTCTATAAGTTGTTGATACTGTGTGTGTGGGTCAGCACTACTATCTACATTTAAACGTATTCTAGCACTTCTGCCGTAGTTATAACGTTGTGCGCCAATACCTTCCCAGTACTTAAAGTTAAAGTCTGGGTTGTCAGCGTTTTCCTCGCCTTCACGTTCCCACATTACCTGAGCATACAAACTTGCAAGTCTTGAGCATTCGTCAAAGATGGGATAAGTATTTCGCCATTTATAAAATCGTTTTTCTGAAATGCAAGCTTCTAAACAGAACTCAGCAACAGTACCACCATTACCGATAATATTTAATACCATTAAACAATGGATTTGTTCATCGTATATTTGATTATGCGTTTTTACTTTATTGTATATTTTCTTAGGGTCTAGTTTCATCAATAGATTCTCCTCTATAATTATTCTGTACTATTTTTGGAGAAATTACAAAATGATTGATAATAAGCAATTGCGAGAACAAATTATAAAACCTGCTTTAGATAGTTTACAAATGTATAGTGATAACGCTATGGAGTTACTTGTATTTACTTGCGCATGTGAATCGTTAGGTGGCACATACGTTAAACAAGTCAAAGGGCCTGCACTCGGTATCTATCAAATGGAACCTGCAACTTATACAGACATTTGGGAAAACTATATTAAACATAGTTCGTCTTTAGTTCAGTTGTTAGCACTAAACTTTGCTTCCCCTTCAATTCCAAACCCAGAACGCATGGTATATGACCTGAGGTTTGCAACGGCCATGGCACGACTACACTATCGTAGACGCAGTGAACCTTTGCCCCAACATACTGATATTGAAGCGATTTGGGAATACTATAAAAAGTATTACAACACCCATTTAGGCAAAGCAGAAAAAGAGGAATCAATTAAACATTACCGGAAGTTTGTAAAGTAGTTTGATTCGCCATAACATCGCTTAGCTCAATAATATGTAAGCAGTGATTGCACATTAATGTGGTCACTTGCTTCATATGTGGGCTGCATACCCACGAAACTGGTATATAGTTATGATTATCGCTTATACCGCACACCTTAGCCTTCTCTATCCACATAGGGTTACACAAGATATCTCTCCATAAATTACCGTCGCCTATATGATATCCCACAAGGGATGATACAGTATAGAGTAGAGGGGATGGGATGAGGACTTTCCTGATTAACCGCCCCTTGAACTGTAAATTATTTTGACAGGTAAAAAGGGAACTGGCCGTCCACCACCAACAATTCTGGGGCACCGGACTCCACTCCCCCAGCAAAAACCCGAAACCCTCCCCCCGACCGTAGTCTCCGATTGATTTTTTGGTTTTCGCATATAATGAGCGCGTGCCTGCGTACGTGTGCATGATGCGTGTGTGCGTGCTCTATACCGAATAACTGTTACATTTAATATTATTTTTAAATAAACACTTGACAATGATATTTTGTTGTGTATAATGCGAATCATACAAACAACGTTAACAGGAGAAGAGAAATGAATCAAGTATATGTAGAGATAAGCGAACAAGTGTGGCCAGCTTTTTATAGCGACAATCAACAGCAAGCTTTATTAAATGTTCTTAGCAAAATCCAAAATCAACCATTTTATCGCAATCAAGATATCATGACGTTTGCAGGTTTTTGTAATGACGGCAAAGAATTATTATTTTATGTTCAAAGCAAATTAAAAGGTCTGAAATAGAGGCGAAAGCCTCTTTAACGGGAGAAGAGAATGAAATATGTAATAACTTATTTTTTACAAGACATGACTATAGCAATGTTTCCTACCTATTTTTATTCGAAAGAAGAAGCTCAGACTTATATCGATACTTGTTATAAGTTCGGGCAGCATCTTGACAAAGAATTACGTGTAATTGAATACGTAGATTAACGGGAGAAGAGAGATGTTAGATAATGCAACTCTTTCCATTTTGGAAACACATCATCGACATATACTCAAATCGTGTCGATAAATTAAAGTATTTTCGACAATTAACAAAAACATGTATGCCCAACTAACAAAAATCAATGGATTCCAGTAGAATTTAAAAATGGAAAGCATAAATATAAGTAAAAACAGGAATAATATGGTTATTAGTATGTTTGATGTGAAAAAAGAGTCTGGCACTAAAGATAGTTCGAGTACTGCACAAACTGGATGGCCTAATAATTGTGACTACCCTACGTGGTGGGGATATTTACCGTATCGTGATGACACAGTTGAAAAGTTAGATAGAGAATATTTTGCAGCTAAACCAAAATAGATTCAGCCACATTATATCCCCTTAAAAAAATCAGCCCGACACACTGAAACATAGCTTTCTTCACGGCCTATTTGAACTTGAGCACCCTCATTTATACGCTTGCCATCAGCGTCAATCCTAATGTTCATGGTTGCTTTTTTGCTACAAGAACAAATAGTTTTAATTTCGTTAATCTCATCTGCTAAGGACAAAAGATATTTGGAACCTTCAAAAGGTTCGCCCATAAAGTCAGTGCGCAACCCATAACACAACACTGGAATATCAAATGTATCAACGACACCAGCCAAGAAAATGACTTGTTTTTTGCTAAGAAATTGCGATTCATCAACAAAAACGCATGACACGCCATCAAATAGACCAGCGTCCAAAACATCCCCATCAAATACGATTGCATCTCTTGTTAACCCTATTCTTGATTCTACTTTTGTTCTTCCGACAACAGCAGGAATAAGAGTAAGTACTTTCATCCCACGCTCTTCATAATTATGAGCCGATTGCATAAGACTTGTTGATTTCCCTGCGTTCATCGCTGCGTAATAGTAAAACAATTTAGCCATTAGTGTACCTCTGGGGTGTTTTCATAGTCTTGGTATAGCTTTGTGTACTCATTTTGCATGCGCTTAATAAAATGATTAAAGTTATCAGTGATAATATCCTCTGGGCTTGCGTTAAACAGTACATAAAAAAAGAGGATGCTACAAACATCCTCAACTAAACAAAACCCTTTGTAGCCCACGTCTTCATCATTTATCAAGCCTTCTTCTTCTAGATAGTTGTGTATTAAATCAAGCGCATTATCTACAATTTGATAGATGATTTCAGCGTGTGCAACATTATCATATTCAAAGTTTAGTTTTTTCAATATTAGTCCCCAACAATTTTTCCAAGTCTTCCTTGGCCTGTTCGTTACTTGCCTTTTCAGGCTTCTTGAATGCATCGAAAAAGTCTTCACGCTTGCTCATGCCATCTTTAATTGATTTAAATATGCCACGTAACGTAACGATTTCTTGTGGAACTGTAGCATCAAGATTATGCCCGAGTCTAGCTTCAAGATGTTCTACCTTGACACCGATTTCATCAAACGCAACAACTAAACGTTTAATTTGCTCAGACATTGGGATCTCACTAGTCTCAAGAGTCTTTCTGCATTGCGCAACTGCTGCCTCAATGACATCACCAGGAATGATTGCGAGAATACAAGCTCTCAAGCGTCTTGCGCCCTGGTTAGCAACCAGCTCGTAGATGTCCCTTGAGTCTGTAAGCTTTTGCTTTCCCTTCTTTGTGTCACGTGTGTGGGGCACATGGAAAACCTTAGTCACTCTAGTGTTAGTCTGCAAGTCAATTGCGTAAGCCTCAGCAATACTAACACCATTCGCCTGACTAACTTCACGTACGCCACAATCCAAGTTACCCCATGACTGCGCCATACTCTCTGCTAGTCGAATACTTGCACCCTCAACTAATTGGCCACCACGGGGGTAAGCATACATCGCTTGTTCTGCAAGATACGGACGTTTGCATGACTCTAAAATCTGCATATAAGCTTCATGCTGGTTTCGTGGAAACTTTTTAGCTATGACGTATTGTGCTTGTACTTCTGCGACCGCTCTTGCTTCACCTGTTGCCTGCAACGGGTTTTCAGTCGTTTGTTTAGTTCCAGCAAATCCGAGTTGGAACTCGCCATTTGTGTACTCTGGACTGTATGTTTTAATTTCGTTCATTTTCTACCTCGACTTCATCTGTAAGAATTCCTTTCGTATCGATAGCGCATTGCACAAATCCAGCAGTAAACGCCATTTTGAGAAATTGTAAAAATTCAGGACGATTAATTTCTTTAATATTGTTTTCCTTTATCATTTCTTTAATTGATGCGTGTAAATCATAAAAACTTTGTAAATGTCCTGTAAGTTCATAGACACTGCGGGAGAGTTTTTCTATATCATTTTTAATTTCGTTCATAATCTCTCATCCTCATATCAAAGTCGTTTAACATGGATTGCATTTCTTCGATTTGGTCACGAATAAATATAATCGCATCCTCTGATATATATTTTGTTTGTTTGTGTTCAATTGCCATCATCGTCATCAAGCCTTGCATATAAGTTAAATCACGCTTGAATTGTTCAACAGTATTAACAAAAAGCTGTCTTTGCGACTCGATTAATTTACTTTGTCTATCTATGATATTCATTGGTTTAAGTCCCATTCCGCCCACGCCGGTGGTGTTAAAGTTTTCACTTTCGACTTTAAAAAACTGTCGTCCTCGAATTCATGTTTAAGTTTTTGTGATAAGCTTGCAAAAAGTCTTAAACCATAATCTATTGCTTGTTCATCAAGCGCATAAAGCACGACTTCATGACTTGTTTTATCGCAACAAATGAACACAAACTTTTCAAATTCTTGGCCTGCTTTTTCTAATGCAATCTTTGCCATCGCTGCCTGTAAGAAATAGCCATAGTCTACACAAGATTTTTGAAAAGCTTTGTATGTCACGTCTTTACATGTCTTCACGTCTGCAACAATACCCCCTTTGATAATGTCTGGACGTGATTTAAATATAAAACCAGTGTCTGAGTCATTCCAGAATATCGATTTCTCACACTCTGCGTCTTCAAGAATTGAGCGCGCTATCTTGTCGCTTATAATCGCTTTTGCCATGTCTGCCGATTTAGCATAAATATTTGCATCAACTGCGGTTATGTTTTGCTCTGTTGTATAACTGTTAAACTTTTCAAACTCTTCTTTGCCCTTATTGCTACGTTTATTGAATTTAGGCGCTGGGATGTATTCACCCATTTTGTGGGGTTCTAGCAAAATTGTATGCACTAATTGACCAAGCATAAAATCATCTGATTGCTTAAACTCACGATTCTTTAAAACATACTCATTATAAAACCTTACTGGTGAGTCTCTATAAGTGATTAAAGCACTTTTAGAGTAGCCATCACTTGAGTGATACTCTTCATTACTAATATCCAATAATACATTTGTTTCCATTTTTGTTCTCCTTTTCTTGATTTTCGATCATAATAATATTATATTTAACTATATGTGTAAATGCACATTTTTAAATTTTATTATAACTGAGGGTAAAATTATGACAGTTGAAGATGTTTATAATCATTTTGATAAAAGATGGACAGAAGTGTCCAGAGGTACGTGTATGAGTCTTTCATCGTGGCGTATTTATCGCATGTGTGGCTACGTTCCGATGCGACAACAACGCATGATTGAAGCTATCACGCAGGGAGTTTTAAAAGCAGATTTAGCACACGCAAAAAGGGCATCGTAATGACTACACAAAAGGATTTGTCGACTGAAGAAAAGCTGAAGAATGTATTCCGAGCTACTCTATTAGACCAAGGAGTAGCTGGGTATGACATTGACAAAATTGCAGATGCATTGGTATCTAATCTTTTAATCATGTTGAGTTTAAATTATGCAGACAAATGAGATAATGAAATTGATGGGGATTGTATTTTTATTGTGCTTGAGCTTTTTTTTAATGTCATCGAGCGTCTATATATTAAACAAGACATTTAGTCATGATATAAAGCACGTCAACGTACACTTAGATAGTGATTACATTGCTGATCAAGTGTCGGAAGCACTACTGGACACTAATGTGGCTAGTGATTTAGAAGAGATTAAACAAGCGAGCAACTAAATGGAAATAATAACTCTGCAAGAAATTGAGGCTTTAGAGCGAGAAATTAATACTATTTTAAAACCTTTGATACTTGAGCAAATCAAGGGTTTTATAACTGTTTACTGTGATAGAGACAGCAAACTTTATCCAAAATCATTGCAAATGATAGCGATTGCAGTATCTGAAATCGGGAGGGATTTACACGAAAGAGATTTAATATAAGATTAAAGGCCAACCGCAAATTGGCCTTTATGAGCAATTAACAAACTTTAAAAGTAGGATGATTACTAATCACTTTACTAATAGGACGTACGCTAATCACTTTACTAACAGGACGGGTAAATTATATCATGAATGATAAAAATAACAACAAAAATAATTCAGCATTAAATCAAACAGATGTAACTAAATCAAAGAAAAAGGAAACTTTTATCGTGTTGTACGAGCGATATTTACTTGATGGCAATTTAGACTTGTTAGATAAATTGTTCTATGCGTTTTTTGTATCCTTACATTGCGCTGGCCGTGTTATCGATATTACAAATTCACAATTAAGAGAAAAAATTAAAGTTAGTCCAGACGAATTTATTTCGATAGACAAGGTTAAAAGAAGTTTAAAAAAACTTGAAGACTTGGACTATATCAAAAGATACACAAATAAAACCAACAGCGACAGAATAATTGTCCCAGTAATAAAGCATGATTTTGACGAGATTGACGAATCAAAAGCTGATGTTTTCTATGATAGATACGGCAATGAATATCACCCTGTCGATAAAAATGCACCTAGGGGCAACGGTGCACCAAGGGGCAAATTTGCACCACCCCCAGTGCACGGGTGCACCACATATAATATAAAAGATAATATAAAAGAAAATAATAACTTCGTTATTACAAAAAACGAGTTTGCAGATGTTATTCAGAAAGCTCAAGAGTGTTTAGAAAAAACAAAGGAGAATCTTCCAAGCACATCAAGCGAGATTGTTCCGTATGAATACCAAGATACAAATTTACCTGCCTTAAAAAAATCAACAACACTTACACAGTTAGAAGAAATTAATTCTCTTAATTTACCCAGTGAGTTTTTAGAGCAGTTGATTTTGATACGCAAAGCCAACAAAGCATCGGTAAACAAAAAAGCCATGCAAGCGGTTTATCAAGAATTAGTGAAATTAAAAAATGCTGGACTTGATTTAAACGAATGTTTAAACATGTATGCCAATTGTGGGTGGAAAGGTTTTGTTGCTGATTGGTTTATAAATTCGATGGCTAAAAAGCCAAGCACTCATTTAGATCATAATTCGATTCAATGGGGTAAGGATATGGAATCAGATCCATTTTTTCAAAATTTATTGGATTAAATAACATGAATGATAAATTTAATGAACAGTCTTACAATGTCATTAACTCTTTATTTGCTAAACTGGCTGGTATATTTCCAGCATTTTCTAAAGCATGGCCGACGGCAGTAGAGTTTGAATCAGCAAAAAAGAACTGGTTGCTTGCTTTAGTTGAAAATGACATAAACACTTTGGCTAAATTGCAGATTGGTTTAAAAAAAGCTAGAGCGCTAGGTAGGCCTTGGATACCCAGCATCGGAGAATTTATTGAATGGTGTAAGCCAAGACTTGAAGACTACGGCATGCCCGAATTGTTTGAGGCTTACAAAGAGGCTTGTCGCAATGCACACGATGTTAAATACAATTATCCATGCAATTGGTCACATCAAGCGGTTTATCATGCTGCAATCGAAACTGGGATATACGAATTAGAGAAAAAGTTTGATGCGTTTAAAGTTTACTATCAAAGAGCCTGTCAAACCGTTTTTGATGGGGGTACATTGAGAGATTTACCAAAACTTATATCTCACAACCAAGAAAAAGAAAAGTCGCCCGTAGTGGCTATAAATGCGTTAAACGATATGTTAAAACAACTTGGTAAAAAATAATATTTTGTTATACTTTGTGTGCAGCAAAATAGGGGAGCAAGTTCCACGCTTTCTTGTTCCCCACCTTCTTAAAACGGTATGCCGTCGTAAATCTCATTTGTAACTGTTTTCCGTGGTGCAACGTTACCTAATCTCTCCTCTGGTTTTTGCAGTATGCTGAAATCGTTAAGCATAATCTTTGTAGAGAGTTTTTGACCTCCTGTGCTGTCTTGGTATTCTTGATAGTCTAAAGAGCCGTCTAGGTATATCTTTGAGCCTTTGGTAACTATCTTTGATGCGTTCTCTGCAGTCTTTCCGAAAGCCACAACGTTGTGCCACAAAGTGGCTTCAAATGGTTCGCCGTTCGGGTCTTTTCTTTTTACCATCGTTGCGACTGGAAAAGTCACAATTGGCAATCCTGATTTTGCTTGTTTAAGTTCAGGCGTTTGACCTACAATGCCCAGAATGTGTACTTTAGCAAGTGTTTTCATTTCTCTCCTTTTTTGTTTTTTTTATTGACTTTTGAGTTATCTACACAAAAATCCACAGATTCTGTGGATAAGTTAATCATAGGTTTGGTGGTTAATAATGTTTCTAAGCTAACACTTAACGCCTCAGCAAGTTTTAGTAAAGTTGTTAATTTTGGGTTTGTTTGTTCGTGAAAACACATGTGCCAAGCGCAAGATTTACTTATATTCAAAGACTTGGCTACCTCTCCAAAGCTTTTATTATTAACAACCATGTAATGCTTAACATGGCTAACAATGTTTAAGCGTATAGTTTCTATATCTGTTTCCATTTTATTACCTCAAGCCGTGAATTCACGATAAGATTTTTTCATAATAAAAACCATGTCGCCGTTAGGCAAAGTTCCACCTACAAATTCACCTTTCCATTCTAATTTTTGAGCAAGCATTTTAGCGGCCAACATCATGTTTTCGGGATAATCCAGCGAGTAATCTTGATCAATAGTTAATGAAATACCATCGCCAATAAATGCTTTGTAGCGAGAGCCTTTAGTGTTTGTTGGTGCTAAGTATTTTACTTGTATTGCTTTCATTTCTTTTCTCCTGTTAATTAAACGGAGGCCGAGGCCTCCTAGTGGATAATGTTGGAGTGGGAACCAACAGTACTATTATATATGATTGTAAATATAAGTCAACAGTCTAAAATATTTTAATTTATCGACATATATTTAAAACGTGTCGATGCTGTCAATAGTTTAAAATAATTTATCTGCTGTTGCTTCAATAACATCCCAATTTATGCCAATGGTTGACTCGATAAACCATATCGAGAATGCTCTCGGTATGGTTGGATCGCACTATTAAGTATTAGAATTAGCTTTATTTGATTCATTCATTTTTTTTTGAATTCTTATGTCTGCTTGCAAAAATTTTATTTCTGTTTCTAATTTGTGTACTTTTGAATAAACATCGCTAATAGCAATGCAAAAAATTAAAGAAATAACTAAAATAGTAAACCAAATCATTTTCTCTTCTCCCGTTAATCTACGTATTCAATTACACGTAATTCTTTGTCAAGATGCTGCCCGAACTTATAACAAGTATCGATATAAGTCTGAGCTTCT
>Ga0255100_1000155_pt1 | contig 32299 bp, 29 predicted proteins | sample Colum_Colum_RepB_2_FD_188449 | JGI IMG/M metagenome (GOLD analysis project Ga0255100, IMG submission 188449) | Freshwater microbial communities from Columbia River, Oregon, United States - Colum_Colum_RepB_8d | ecosystem: Environmental > Aquatic > Freshwater > River | place: USA: Oregon...
TCGGCAATCCGACTCGCGGCGCCCCGTCTTCCTACCGTCAGAACGACCCGCCCACCCTGCCCCTTGCGCAACAACTGCAGCAATCGCTCATTGCCCCGGACCGTCATGTCGACCAGGGCGACATCGCAGCGCTCAAGCCGGCAATCCTGAACGACCTCGTACGTGAAGGGATTGTGACGAGCATGGGCGAAAACAATCTCAGCCACTCGCTGCAACGCAACGGGCAGGCCAAACGCAGCCACTCGAAAATGGGGGCGTTTGACAACCGCAGTCTCCTTGGCAGCTGAGTTTTTCAAAAAACTTCTTCCCGTACAACGATTTGGGAAGATTAGTTCATCTATCCTCCGAGGTCAAAGCGAGCATCAGTTCGTTGTCTCGCGCAAAACTCAGCAGGAAAGTCAGCGCCATGGGTTCGATCTGACCCAAGGCGGGATCCACGCGCACGCTGCTGATACCCGCGTAGCGGGTCGGCACGGCATAGGGCGACACTTGAAGTCGGTGGTCCCCGCGAAATCCGGGGGGCTGGAAACTCGCCATCACACCGGCCAGACGATCAGCCCAGTCACTGGGCCGAAAGTGCGTCTGCCGTGCGGTGATCCCCACGATCAGAAAAGGGGTGGAGGGCGCCGCATGAACATCGACAGCGGGAGTCAGGGCAGCCAGAGGATCGGAGGCGTTGGACGCCATGCGGAGGGATTCTCTCAAGGGCAAGCGCCCCGGACAGGTTCGATTATAGCGATCAGACACCCGTGCATGCCTCGCCCCGACCCCGGAAATCCCATAGACTTCCGCTCTTGTCCAGAGCGGAGCGTTTCCGCGGAGAACCCGAACCATGTCCACCGTCAGCCCCGTCATGCCCACCTACGCCACCCAGCCCGTCGCGTTCGAGCGCGGCCAGGGCGCCTGGTTGTATGACTTCGAGGGCCGACGCTATCTGGACTGCCTCTCGGGGATTGCGGTGAACACCCTGGGCCACAACCACCCGCGATTGGTGTCGGCCATCTGTGATCAGGCCTCGAAGATCATTCATTGCAGCAATCTCTTCGACAATCCGCTGCGTGAGCAACTGGCCCAGGAACTGGTCGATCTGTCGGGCATGACCAATGTCTTTTTCTGCAATTCCGGGCTCGAAGCCAACGAAGCCGCGATCAAGATTGCACGGCTGTACGGACACAACCGGGGCATTCACGAGCCCGAGATCGTGGTCTATGAGAAGGCCTTCCATGGACGCTCGCTGGCCACGCTCTCAGCCACCGGCAATGCCAAGGTGCACAAGGGATTCGAGCCACTCGTGCAGGGCTTCGTCAGGGTGCCTCTCAACGATATTGGCGCCCTCGAGCAGGTCGCGGCCACCCGCCCCAATGTGACGGCCGTGTTTCTGGAAGCCATCCAGGGCGAAGGCGGCATCCAGCCGGCCCGGGCCGAATACCTGCGCCAGACCCGCGAGCTGTGTGACCGCAAGGGCTGGCTGCTGATGATCGACGAAGTGCAGTGCGGAACCGGTCGCACGGGCAAATGGTTTGCGCATCAATGGGCTGGAGTCAAACCCGATGTCATGCCGCTGGCCAAGGGTCTCGCCTCGGGTATCCCGGTGGGCGCCGTGGTCGCTCACGGCGAAGCGGCCAACACCTTCAAGCCGGGCAATCACGGCACCACCTTTGGTGGCAATCCGCTCGCCATGCGCGCGGGCCTGACCACCCTGGCCGTCATGCGAGAGGAAGGCCTGCTCGAGAACGCCGCCAACATGGGTCGCCTGATCATGGATGGCCTGCGCCAGGACCTGGCCGGGCAACAGGGCGTGGTTGAAGTGCGGGGCGCAGGCCTGATGATCGGCATCGAGCTCGACCGGCCCTGCGGTGAGGTGGTCGCCCTGGCCCTCAAGGAAGGGCTGGTACTGAACGTCACGGCCGATTCGGTCGTGCGTCTGCTTCCGCCCCTGATTCTGAATGCCGAGCAGGCGCAGATGATCGTGGCCACGCTCGCGCCCATCATCAAGCGGGTGCTTGCATGAAGCATTTCCTGCAACTCACCGATCTCGGCGCCCAAGAGATTGACCACCTGTTCGAGCGCACGCGTCTCATCAAGCAACGCTACAAGAACTACGAGCTCTATCACCCGCTGGCCGATCGCACGCTGGTGATGATCTTCGAGAAGCAATCCACCCGAACAAGGCTGTCGTTCGAAGCGGGCATGCATCAGCTGGGCGGCGCGGCGGTGTACCTCAACACGCGTGATTCACAGCTTGGCCGAGGCGAGCCTGTGGAAGATGCAGCACAGGTCATCTCCCGCATGTGCGACCTGGTCATGATCCGCACTTTTGAGCAAAGCATCATCGAGCGATTCGCAGCGAACTCGCGCGTGCCGGTCATCAACGGTCTGACCAACGAATACCACCCGTGTCAGGTGCTGGCCGATGTCTACACCTATATCGAGCACCGCGGCTCGATCGCAGGCAAGACCGTGGCCTGGGTGGGCGATGCCAACAACATGGCCTACACCTGGATTCAGGCTGCGGGGCTGCTGGGCTTCAAAATTCGGGTCTCGACGCCACCGGGCTATCGCATTGATCCCGCGCGGGTCAGCACAAAGGACGCCGCCCATCTTGAAACCTTCGACGATCCGATGCAGGCCTGCATCGGAGCGGATCTCGTGACCACCGATGTCTGGACCAGCATGGGATTCGAATCAGAAAGTGGCGAGCGGCTTGCTGCGTTCGCAGACTGGCAAGTCGACGCTGACATGATGGCTCAGGCTGACAAGGATGCTCTGTTCATGCACTGCCTGCCTGCCCATCGGGGTGAGGAGGTCTGCGCCGAGGTGATTGACGGGCCACAATCCGTCGTCTGGGATGAAGCCGAAAACAGGCTGCATGTGCAAAAAGCGCTCATGGAGTATCTCGTCCTGGGACCCGTCCAGGGCTGAGATTCACGGGCCCTGCCTCACCAAGCGAGCCGTGCTCCGAATGAGCAAGTCAACGGCACACGTGGAGCAGGCGACCCTCCCGAGGGCTCCCCGGGCGATCAGGACTCGCCGCTTGGGTTGAGGCTCCCCGTACACCCAGTGGGTCATGAACCGATCGAGGGATCGGCATGAGGGCAATCGTGCGTCGGGCGTGCGTGAGTGCGGCATTGAAGAGCCTGGCCGGAGTCACCTGACCGCGAACGGTCCCATCGAGATGGGCCGCAAGGCGCGTGGCGACCTCGGGCCAGGCTGGCCCGGCCAAAACCTGCTCAAACAACTCGACGAGCGCCGCATGCCACGCAACACATTGCGACATCGAAGGCGCTTCAGGCAGCGGGGCAAACCCGTAGCGCGGCAAAAGTTCCCGCACCTCCCGGTCGATCACCGGTGCATCAGGATTGAAGAGGGACAGAATTTCAGAAGCGACAGATTTTTCGACCTGCCCCGTCAACGCACTCACAGCCATGAGAACCGGCTCGAAATTGAGCGGACGCTGAAGTTTGAATTGCTCGATCAGCCTGAACAGAGCGGGCTCGCACTGACGCAGCTTGCCGCGCAACCCGAGGTGGCGAGCGAGTCGCAATTGAAACGCAGCATCGCTGGCGACCGGCGCCGTTGGAAGTTGCTGAATCAGCCAGAGCTTTTGTGCGAGGTAAGGCGCCGCACGTCTCATTGCGACCACGCCCGCAAGCTCCAGTTCCCGCAGCAGCCAGGCCACCTGGGAAGATTCCAGCACCGTCATCACCGAGACTCCTCAAACCGAGTACTCCATGATGAAAGCGCGGCCGGTGGCGCGAGCCACCAGGCGGACGGCAGGCCAAAGCCTGCCGATGGGCGGCAAGAGGCCGCCCTGGGGTCGAACCTCAGGCGGGCAAAACCTCGACCGGCTCCTCGCCTTCGCTGGAGGCTTTGGGCGGCGACGCCGTTTCGGCAAACGACAGCTGAACCTCGCCCGCCGCATTGATATCCACCGTGACCTTGCCCCCCTGAGTGAGCTTGCCAAAGAGCAGCTCGTCGGCCAGAGCCTTGCGGATCGTGTCCTGGATGAGTCGCTGCATGGGCCGCGCACCCATCAGAGGATCGAAGCCCTTGGCCGCCAGGTGCTTGCGCAGCGCATCGGTGAAGACTGCATCGACCTTCTTCTCGTGCAGCTGCTCTTCAAGGGCCATCAGGAACTTGTCGACCACCCGAAGGATGATGTCTTCGTTCAGGGCACCGAAGGAGATGATGGAGTCGAGTCGGTTACGGAACTCAGGCGTGAACAGGCGCTTGATCTCCTGCATTTCGTCGCCCGCCTGCTTGTTGTCGGAAAATCCGATCGAGCGCTTTTGCAGATCGGCTGCGCCCGCATTGGTGGTCATGATGATGATCACATTGCGGAAATCGGCTTTGCGCCCGTTGTTGTCGGTGAGCGTGCCGTGGTCCATCACCTGCAACAGAATGTTGAAGATGTCGGGATGGGCTTTCTCGATTTCGTCGAGCAGCAGCACCGCGTGGGGCTTCTTGGTGATGGCCTCGGTGAGCAGTCCACCCTGATCGAAGCCGACATAGCCCGGGGGCGCTCCAATCAGGCGCGACACCGCATGCCGCTCCATGTACTCGGACATGTCGAAACGGATCAGCTCAATGCCCATGAGGAAGGCGAGCTGCTTGGCGACTTCGGTCTTGCCCACCCCCGTGGGGCCCGAGAAGAGGAAGGAGCCAATCGGCTTTTCGGGTTTGCCCAGCCCAGAACGGGCCATCTTGATGGCGCCTGCCAGGGCCTCGATGGCCTTGTCCTGACCGAAGACCACATTGCGCAGATCGCGCTCGAGGTTTTGCAGCTTGCTGCGGTCGTCGGACGAAACCGAGGCCGGCGGGATGCGGGCAATCTTGGAGACGATGTCTTCGATTTCACCCTTGCCGACGACTTTCTTCTGCTTCGACTTGGGCAGGATGCGCTGGGCGGCACCCGCCTCATCGATCACGTCGATGGCCTTGTCAGGCAGGTGGCGGTCATTGATGAACTTGGCAGACAGTTCTGCGGCTGCGGTCAGGGCCGAAGACGAATACTTGATGCCGTGATGCTCTTCAAACCGCGACTTCAGGCCCCGCAGGATCTGCACCGTCTGCTCAACGGTCGGTTCGTTGACATCGATCTTTTGAAACCGGCGCGACAGGGCATGGTCTTTTTCGAAGATGCCCCGGTATTCGTTGAAGGTGGTGGCCCCGATGCACTTGAGCTGGCCCGATGAGAGCGCTGGCTTGAGCAGATTGGAGGCATCGAGCGTGCCGCCCGAAGCCGAGCCCGCACCGATCAGGGTGTGGATCTCGTCAATGAACAGCACCGCATTGGGATTGGCCTTGAGCTGCTTGAGCACGGCCTTCAGGCGCTGCTCGAAATCGCCCCGATACTTGGTGCCTGCAAGCAAAGCGCCCATGTCGAGCGCATAGACCGTGGCCTCGCCGAGCACCTCGGGCACATCGCCCTGGGTGACGCGCCAGGCCAGCCCCTCGGCAATCGCGGTTTTGCCCACGCCGGCCTCGCCGACCAGCAAGGGGTTGTTCTTGCGGCGGCGGCACAACACCTGAATCACCCGCTCGACTTCGGCCTCGCGACCGATGAGCGGATCGATGCGGCCCTCACGAGCCGACGCATTGAGGTTGGTGGTGAACTGTTCGAGCGCGCCTTGCTGGCCCTGCTGTTGTTCCTCGGCGGCCTCGGCGGCTTCTTCCTTGGGCGGCTCCTTGGGCTGCGGTGTCTTGGTGATGCCGTGGGAAATGAAATTCACGACATCGAGGCGGGTGATGCCCTGCTGATGCAGATAGTAGACCGCATGCGAATCCTTCTCACCGAAGATGGCCACAAGCACATTGGCGCCGGTGACTTCCTTCTTGCCGTTGGTGGTGGATTGCACATGCATGATCGCGCGCTGGATCACCCGCTGAAACCCGAGGGTCGGCTGGGTATCGATCTCGTCCGTGCCAGGAACGACGGGGGTGTTCTCACGGATGAAGTTGCCCAGGTTCTTGCGCAGGTCGTCCATGTTGGCCGCGCAGGCTCGCAAGACCTCGGCCGCCGAGGGATTGTCGAGCAGGGCGAGCAGCAGATGCTCGACCGTGATGAATTCGTGACGTTGCTGACGGGCCTCGACGAAGGCCATGTGCAGGCTGACTTCCAGTTCTTGCGCGATCATGCTTCCTCCATCACACACTGCAGCGGATGCTGGTGCTGACGTGAATACTCTGTGACTTGCTCGACTTTGCTTGCAGCGACATCGCGCGGGTAGACGCCACATACTCCCCGCCCTTCACGGTGCACCTTCAACATCACCTGGGTGGCTTTTTCGCGACCCATTCCGAAGAATTTCTGCAGCACCGCAACAACGAACTCCATCGGCGTGTAGTCATCGTTGAGGAGCATCACCTGGAACATCGGCGGAGGCTTGAGCTTGGCCTCCTGACGTTCAAGGACCTGCGAGGGCGTGTTCTGTGTGGCCATGTAAGACTCATTCTAGCGACAAGTGATTCCTCCGCAAGGCGTTGAGGCTTGGAAGTTGTGGGGTCTTGTACCGCATTTCACAAGGGACACCCTTCGCACCCCATCAGCACCGCCCTTCACACCGGCTACTGACACGCTCGCTTGACGGCAGCCCCGCTTTCGTCAAAAAATAGTCGAGTGTCGCGGTACGGTTTTCGAACCCGCCACGGCAGTGTTCAAAAAACCAATATCGATCCAGGGATGGGCAAGGGTATGGCGACGGGTACAGTCAAGTGGTTCAACGACGCAAAAGGCTTTGGGTTCATCACTCCAGATGACGGCGGAGAAGATCTGTTTGCGCACTTCAGCGCGATCCAGATGAATGGGTTCAAATCTCTCAAGGAAGGCCAGAAGGTGCAGTTCGACGTGGTGCAGGGCCCCAAAGGCAAGCAGGCGTCCAATATCACCGCCAGCTCCTGACAGGCACGCTTCACTGAAGGGCAGCACAATCACGCCGGGTTCTCCCGGCGTTTTTGTTTGAGCGCCAACTGTTGTATTTGCGCCGATGCGCGCGCAGGCTTGAGCGCAGGTCGATGTGCAGCCCTCTCGTGTGACCCCTCCAGGCGCGCGCCCTGACGGCCCGCTCTGGCATGCCGCATCGCTTGGCGACTGCCTGGCCGCACTCGACTCGAACGCCCACTGCGGGCTCAGCAGCGGCGAGGCTCGTCGCCGCCTGGCGCGGGACGGGCCCAATGCGCTGCGCGAGTCCGCCGCGCCAAAGCTCTGGGAACGGCTGGCTGCCCCGCTCACGGATCTCGGGGTGATCCTGCTGCTGGGCGCCGCGCTGGTTTCGGCCTCCCTGGGCGAATGGGCTGATGCCACTGCGATCGGGCTGATCGTGGTGCTGAACGCCGTGGTTTCGATCGCACAGGCGTGGCGGGCAGATCAGGCCCTCGCCGAACTCGCCGCGCAGGCCGCGCCCGTGGCACGGGTGGTCCGTGACGCACAGACCGTGTTGATCCCCGCCCGGGACCTGGTAGCGGGTGACCGGATCGAGATCGAGGCGGGCCAGCAGCTGCCTGCGGATGTCCGGTGGATCGAGTGCAGGGGACTGCAGATCGACGAATCGGCCCTGACGGGCGAATCCGGGGCCATCTTCAAGCAAAGCGACCCACCCCTGCCGGAGCAGGCCCTGCTCGCCGATCGCAGCACCCTGGGTCATGCCGGCACGCTAGCGCTCACCGGCCGCGGCTCAGGCCTGGTCATCGCCACCGGCATGGCCACTGAGGTTGGGCGGATCGCCGCCCTGCTGGGCAGCACCCACCGGCCCGCCACCCCGCTGCAACAGCGTCTGGCCCGCCTGGCTCGTCAACTGGCCGTGGGTGTGGTGCTGCTGTGCCTCGCGCTGGTGGTCTTGGGCGTGCTGCGCGGGCAGCCTGTGCTGCCTTTGCTGATGCTGGCGGTGAGTCTGGCGGTGGCCGCCATTCCGGAGGCCCTGCCCGCAGCCATGACCGTGGTGCTGAGCCTGGGGGCCCACCGCATGGCCCAGGCTCAGGCCCTGGTCCGACGGCTGTCGGCCATGGAGGTGCTGGGAGCGGTCGATGTGATCTGCTCCGACAAGACCGGTACGCTCACTGCCAATCAGATGGTCGTGACGCGCCTCTGGTGCCCCGGCCCACCCGATTCACTGTGGCAGGCCGTGCTCCTCAACAATGACGCCCGGCAGGCCGACCTTCTGCCCGAAACGGGTTCAAGCCCGGCGGCTGAGGGTGCAATGCCAACAGGCCCGGCACGCGCCTCCCCAGCCCCGCCCGATCCAACCGAACGAGCCCTTCTACGGGCGGCACTCAAGGCGGGTCTGGATCAGGACGCGCTGCTTCGGCAGTGGCCGCGCGTGGACGAGCGGGTCTTTGATTCCCAGCGCAAGCGCATGAGCACCCTGCATGCCAACACCCACACGGTGCTGCGGGGCGAAGGGCCTGGGCAGCAGGCCGTTGGTGCGCGAGTGCCCCAGCAGGATGGCCCCTGGATGCAGATCACCAAGGGCGCGCCCGAAAGCGTGATTGCACTGTGTACCCGGGTCCTGGGTGCCCCTGGCATGAACCCGGCGCTCGCCCTGCAGGAGGCCGAGGCGCTGGCGCGGCAGGGGCTTCGGGTCCTTGCCGTCGCCCAGCGCTCGCGCGACTCGGCCACGATCGAGGAAGCTGACCTGGAGTTGATCGGTCTGGTTGGCCTGATGGATCCGCCACGGCCCGGCGCTCGAGAGGCCATCGCGCAGTGTCGGTCGGCCGGCATCACGCCCATCATGATCACCGGGGATCATCCCGCGACCGCGCGCGCAATCGCCGTGGACCTCGGTCTGTGCCCGGCCGATGCGCCCGTGCTGACCGGCCTGCAGCTTGATGCCCTGGATGAAGCCGGACTGCGTGATGCACTGACCACCGTGCGGGTGTTTGCCCGGGTGAGTCCGCAGCACAAGCTGCGGCTCGTGCAGGCCCTGCAGGCCATCGGCGCACGCGTGGCCATGACCGGCGACGGGGTCAATGACGCACCCGCGCTGCAGCGGGCCGACATCGGGGTGGCGATGGGCCGCTCGGGCACCGACGTCGCGCGCCAGGCCTCGGCACTTGTCCTGCTGGATGATCACTTCGCCACCATCGTGCTGGCCATCCAGGAAGGCCGCCGCATTCAGGCCAATCTGCACCGCTTTCTGACCTTTGTGCTGAGCGGCAACGTCACCGAACTCATGGCGATCGGCCTAGCCCCGCTGGTGGGGCTTCCGGTGCTGCTGTGGCCTGTGCAGATTCTGTGGATCAATCTGGTCACCGATGGCCTGCCCGGACTGGCCCTGGCGAGCGAGCGCAGCAGCCCCGATCTGATGCAACATCCGTCCACCCAAGCGAGCCATCCGGTGCTGGGGGCTGCATTCTGGAGACAGGTTGCCCTGCTGGGAGCCAGCGGCGGCCTGGGCGTTCTCGCGCTGCAGGCCTGGGCCATGACCCACCACCCGCTGCAGGCAGGCACGATGGTCTTTACTGCCATCACGATGGCTCAGATGCTCGCCGTGATGGCCTTGCGCTCCGAGCGACTGCCCCTGTGGCGCATGGCCCCCTGGGGAAATCTGCCGTTGCTGGCCACGGTGGCGCTCAGCCTGGCCCTGCATGCAGCGATCGTTCAACTCCCCGTTCTGCAAGGCGTGTTTCACACGGTGCCGCTCGACGCCATGCAGTGGGGGCTGTCGGCGCTGCCGGCGCTGGTCGTGTTGCTGGTCATCGAGGGGCGCAAAGGCTGGCTGCGCTGATCCAATGATGCAGGCACTGGCCTCATGCATCGGTTGAACGTGTTGCATCTGTCATCCATCCGTCATCGTGAAGGGCTACCCTTGGAAACGCCTTTCGCTCTCCTCTTGGCAGTTGCAGATATGAGAATTGGAATCAATGGCATGGGCCGCATCGGGCGTCTGGCCCTGCGCGCGGCTCTGGGCGCGGCCGAGCGCCCCGCTGACGACCCGCGTGCGAGCAACCGCCTCGAGGTGGTCCATCTCAACGAACTCCAGGGCGGTGTTGCAGCCACAGCACACCTGCTTGAATTCGACAGTGTCCAGGGCCGCTGGCGGGAATCCATCACCGTTGAAAGCGCCGATGCACTGACGATCGGCGCTCACCAGCTGACGTTCTCCAGCCATGACACGCCCGGCGCCATTCCCTGGGGTGCACTGGGAGTGGATGTCGTGCTCGAGTGCACCGGCAAGTTCCTCACCCCGGACACCCTGCAGGGTCATCTGGATCAGGGGGCGCGCCGCGTCATCGTGGCAGCCCCGGTCAAGGTGAGCGAGGTGCTGAACGTGGTGATCGGGGTCAATGAGCATCAGTACGATCCCAGCCGGCACCGCATCGTGACGGCCGCCTCCTGCACGACCAACTGCCTTGCGCCGGTCGTGAAGGTGATCCATGAAGCATTGGGCATCCGGCATGGCCAGATCACCACCATTCATGATCCGACCAACACCAACCGCGTGGTCGACGCTCCGCACAAGGACCTGCGCCGGGCTCGCAGTGCACTGTTGAGCCTTGCGCCAACCACCACGGGCAGCGCCACTGCGATCGCCCTGATCTATCCCGAACTCAAGGGCAAACTGAACGGTCATGCCGTGCGGGCACCGGTACTCAATGCGTCGCTCACCGACTGCGTGTTCGAGCTCGGCAAGCCCACCACGGCTGCCGAAGTGAATGCCCTGTTTCGCGAGGCGGCCCGCGGCTCGCTCGCCGGCATCCTGGGATTTGAGGATCGGCCCCTGGTCAGCGCCGACTACGCGCGAGACACCCGAAGTGCCATCGTGGATGGTCCGTCGACGCTGGTGACCGATGACACCCTGCTCAAGGTCTATGCCTGGTACGACAACGAGATGGGCTACGCCTGCCGCATGGTGGATCTGGCCTGCCATCTGCAGGCCCAGGGACTCTGATCGCCGCGCCTGAATCAATGCCCCCTGATTCGATGACCCCTTGAACCCATGACCCGCTCGAATCGATGACCACCACCCCGGCCATCCCGACACCCGGGTCAGGGACACGCAACTACGCGATCGTCACCAGCGCCTACTGGGGGTTCACCCTCACCGATGGTGCGCTGCGCATGCTCGTGCTGCTGCACTTCTACAGCCTGGGCTACTCCCCCTTCACGCTCGCTTTCCTGTTCCTGCTCTACGAAGCCATGGGTGTGGTGGCCAATCTGGTGGGCGGCTGGTTGGCCACCCGGTACGGCATTGCGCGCATGCTGGGGGTGGGGCTGGCCACCCAGATCCTGGGGTTCTTGCTGCTGTCGGCGCTGTCTCCCACCTGGAGCGCCATGGCTGCCGTGGCCTGGGTGATGGTCGCGCAAGGAGTCTGCGGCGTGGCCAAGGATCTGACCAAGACCGCCAGCAAGTCGGCCATCAAACTCACGGCGGGCAGCGCATCCGGGAGACTGTTCAAATGGGTGGCCTTCTTTACGGGCAGCAAGAACGCCATGAAGGGCGTCGGCTTCTTTCTGGGGGGTGTGCTGCTGCAGGCGCTGGGCTTTCAGCAGTCGCTGTGGGCCCTGGCCGGCGTGCTCGCCCTGGTGCTGATTGCGGTGCTCGTCTTCGTACCCCCCCTCATGGGCAAGAGCCGCGCGTCATCCTCGGCGCGAGAGCTTTTTGCGCGCAACGCCGGCATCAATCTGCTGGCCGCAGCGCGGGTACTGCTCTTCGGAGCCCGGGATGTCTGGTTCGTGGTGGGCGTGCCGGTCTTTCTGTACTCCGTGGGCTGGAGTTTTTCGATGGTGGGCGCCTTCCTGGCGTTGTGGACCATCGGTTATGGCGTGGTGCAGGCGCTCGCGCCTGGCCTGGTGCGACGCAGCGCCGACGGGCTGAGCACCGAGGTGCCCGCAGCCCGGGGATGGTCAGCCGCGCTCGCCCTCGTGCCGATGGCGATCGCCGCGCTCGCCGTCTTTCAAGTCGAGCCTCTGGAATGGATCGTGGTGGTCGGTCTGGGTCTTTTCGGGGCGGCCTTCGCCATCAACTCATCCGTGCACTCCTATCTGGTCCTGGCCTATGCCGGATCCGAGAAGGCCGCTGAAGACGTGGGTTTTTACTATGCGGCCAACGCGCTGGGCCGATTCATCGGCACGCTGCTGTCGGGGGTGCTGTACCAGTGGGGCGGGCTGGTGGCCGCGCTGGTGGGCTCGGCGGTCATGCTGGTGGTGTGTGCCTTGATCACGCTTCGGCTGCCCACGCGCAAGCCAGACCTGTAAATCAAAGCGCCGTCCATGCGTCGCGGATAATGATCCAGGCTTGGCGTGTTAGATCTGCGCGCGCGGGATGCCCGCACCAGCCATGGCCCTTTGCAATGCCTCGTCCAATGTCGCCAATGGCAAGCTGCGTCGTAACGCAAGTTCAAGGTAGGAGGCGTCATAGGCACTCAAACCATGCCGGGCCGCCAGCGTGTCCAACGTGGTCATCGCCACCGGATCCCGGTCGACGCGCAGGCGAAGAGCCTGTGCATGCGCGACCAGTTCCTGCCGCTTGGCCGCCGTGATACGCCGACGCCTCTGGGCGCTGAGCATCAGGTTACCCATCTCCAAAAGCCACAGCGCTGGCACCCAGACCTCGCCCTCGACGGTCGCCTGCAAGATCGCCTCGGTGTAGGGCGTGGCCTCGTCAGGAAGGAACCAGGCCGCACTGACGGATGCATCGACCACAAGGGGGACACTCAACGCCGACCCTCGGCGATCAGGTCACGCGCCTTCAGATTGCCCAGGCTGACGCCCTGACGCGCGGCCCGCAGGCCGGCGACGGCTTCGCGCGCGGCGCTGGCACGATCCTGATCGTGGGGCAAAGCCAGCTGAGCAACCACCTTGCCACGGCGCGTGATGGCGATGACCTCGCCGCGCTGCACGCGCTCGATCAGCTCGGACAGGCGGTTCTTGGCTTCGTACAGGGCGACTTCAGTCATGCAGCGCTCCGATGGTGCTACGAAGCACATTTTATATGGCTAGCTAGCTACATTCAAGCGCCATCGGTTGCACGCCGGGTCTTGATGACGGCCCGATGCGATGCCAGGGAACCATCCGGGACATCCGAAGATGCCCCGGGACCGAATCACATGTGATCGATCATCACCTGGCCAAAGCCCGAGCACGACACCTGGGTTGCACCCTCCATCAGGCGCGCGAAGTCGTAGGTGACCTTCTTGCTCAGGATGGACTTCTCCATCGAGGAGATGATCAGGTCAGCCGCCTCGGTCCAGCCCATGTGGCGCAGCATCATTTCGGCCGACAGGATCTCCGAGCCGGGGTTGACGTAGTCCTTGCCCGCGTACTTGGGTGCGGTGCCATGGGTGGCCTCGAACATGGCCACCGAGTCGGACAGGTTGGCGCCCGGTGCAATGCCGATCCCCCCCACCTGGGCGGCCAGCGCGTCGGACACATAGTCGCCGTTGAGGTTGAGGGTGGCAATGACCGAGTACTCCGACGGGCGCAGCAGGATCTGCTGCAGGAAGGCGTCAGCGATGGCGTCCTTGACGACGATCTCGCGACCGGTCTTGGGATTCTTGAAGCTGCACCAGGGGCCGCCGTCGATCAGCTGGGCACCGAACTCCTTCTGTGCAAGCTCGTAGCCCCAGTCACGGAATCCACCCTCGGTGAACTTCATGATGTTGCCCTTGTGCACGAGGGTGACGCTGGGCTTGTCGTTGTCGATGGCGTACTGCATGGCCTTGCGCACCAGGCGCTCGGTGCCCTCGCGCGACACAGGCTTGACGCCAATGCCCGAGGTCTCGGGGAAGCGGATCTTCTTGACGCCCATCTCTTCGCGCAGGAATTTGATGAGTTTCTTGGCGCCTTCAGACTCAGCCTGCCACTCGATGCCGGCGTAGATGTCTTCGGAGTTCTCGCGGAAGATGACCATGTTGGTCTTCTCGGGCTCGCGCACGGGCGAAGGCACACCCTTGAAGTACTGGATGGGGCGCAGGCACACGTAGAGGTCGAGTTCCTGGCGCAGCGCCACGTTGAGCGAGCGGATCCCGCCCCCCACCGGCGTGGTGAGCGGGCCCTTGATCGAGACGACATAGTCCTTGAGCACCTGCAGGGTCTCTTCAGGCAGCCAGACATCGGGGCCATAGACCCGCGTGGACTTTTCGCCGGCGTAGATCTCCATCCAGTGGATCTTGCGCTTGCCGCCATACGACTTGGCGACTGCCGCATCGACCACCTTGATCATGACCGGGGTGATATCGAACCCGGTGCCGTCGCCCTCGATGTAGGGAATGATGGGCTGATCAGGAACCGACAACGAGTAGTCGGCGTTGACCTTGATCTTCTCGCCCGCAGCGGGCACCTTGATGTGCTGGTACATGGACGTCAATCTCCCTGGGTGCGCTTCTGGGGCGCGGTGTGAAGGTGGGATTATAGAGGCTTGCTTCCCTCCGTGACCAACACCATGACATCTGCTCAACACCTCCTGCGTCGTGCCGCCCAAAGCACTCGATGCGAGCCCACAGACTCAATCGCGATCCCCTTGCCGCACCGAACATCGCGTGCGTTCTCATCCGTGAGGCCACAGGCTGCCCGTTTCCTGCAGCCCATGCTGGCCCTGCTGCCCCGGCTCGCTGCGAATTCACGGCTGCGATCCCTGGGTGCGATGGCGATCGGTGCACTGTTGATCCCGCTCGTCATCGTCAGCGCCCCGGTCCATGCGCAGAGCGAGTTGCCTGTGCCGCAGCCGCGCCTGCCCATGGTGGAACTCACCGCCGGCATGCACCTGATTCGCGCCGAACTGGCCGAAGATCCCGGCACGCGGGCCCGCGGACTGATGATGCGGGAAAAGCTCGGCAACAACGAAGGCATGCTCTTCGTGTTTCCCGAGAAAGCCGGTCACTGCTTCTGGATGCGCAACACCCTGATCGCGCTGTCGATCGCCTTCCTGGAGGAGGACGGCACGATCGTGAATATCGCCGACATGAATCCGCGCAGCGAACAGAGCCACTGCCCGGCGCGGCCGATCCGCTTCGCACTCGAAATGGAACGCGGCTGGTTTGCCACGCGGGGGCTGTCCGCCGGGATGAAACTCAGCGCGCCCCGCGTGTTTCGGATTCAGCCGAGGCAGTAAGGCCGGCTCGCAATCGCGACCGGCCAGGCCTCGGGGGAAATCAGGCGAAGTTGCGGGCCGCGAAGTCCCAGTTCACCAGATTCCAGTAGCCCCCCAGGTAGTTGGGCCGGCTGTTGCGGTAGTCGATGTAGTAGGCGTGCTCCCACAGGTCGCAGGTGATCAGCGGCTTGTCGGCACCCGTGATCGGCGTGGCGGCGTTGCTGGTGTTGACGATGTCGAGGCTGCCATCGGCCTTCTTCACCAGCCAGGTCCAGCTCGAGCCGAAGTTACCGGCGGCCGACTTGTTGAAGGCCTCCTTGAAGGCATCGAACGAGCCCCACTTGGCATTGATGGCCGCAGCCAGCGCGCCGCTCGGTGCACCGCCACCCGTAGGCGAGAGCGAGTTCCAGTAGAAGGTGTGGTTCCAGATCTGGGCTGCGTTGTTGAACACGCCGCCCGAGGACTTGCGCACGATGTCTTCGAGGCTCATCGACTCGAACTCGGTGCCCTTGATCAGGCCATTGAGGTTGGTGACATAGGTCTGATGATGCTTGCCATGGTGAAACTCGAGGGTTTCCTTCGAGATGTGGGGGGCCAGGGCGTCGATGGCGTAGGGCAGTGCGGGCAGGGTATGTTCCATGAGGGTCCTCCTGAAGAAGGCGCGATTGTAGGCCAGCGGCGTGGGCGCCCTCAATCCGCCCCTGCCTTCGTGGGGTCGGTCTGCACCGCCTGGACCACGGCATCAAAGCCGCCCCGGGACACGCGCACCGAGACCTGCTGGCCGGGCAGAAGCTGCCCAGCCTCGCGCACGAAGCGCCCTTGCGGGTCAGTGACCAACGCATAACCCCGATCAAGCACGGCCTGCGGACTGACCCAACCCAAGGCCGATTCGGCCAGGGCAAGCCTGCGGGTCGCCTGCTCCAACCCGCGATCCATGGCCGCCGGCAAGGCGCGCTGCGCCAGGTTCAGGCGCGCCAGGGGCCGCTCCAGTGCCGGTGACCTCAAACGTGCTCCAGACCGATCCAGCCGCGACTGAGCCCGCTGCAGGCGATCCCCCATCAGACGAGACAGTCCCTGCGAGAGCCGCTCCAGCACCGCTGCGCGCTGGGCCCACTGAAGCGAAGGGGCGCGCAGCAACCGGGCGACCGACTCGAGCCGCTGGGCAGCCTGCGCCCACGAACGGTCCATGGCGAGCGACAGGCGCTGGGCATCGCGCTCCAGCACCACCCGCTGCTCGGCGCGATCGGGCACAGCCCGCATCGCCGCACCGGTGGGCGTGGGTGCTCGCCAGTCCGCGACAAAGTCGGCAATCGTGAAATCGGTCTCGTGACCTACGCCGCTGATGACCGGGAGGGCGCTTGAGGCGATCGAGCGGGCGAGCGCTTCGTCATTGAAGGCCCAGAGGTCTTCGATGGATCCGCCGCCCCTCACCAGCAGCAGCACATCGCACTCAGCCCGCTGGTTGGCTGTCTCGAGCGCATGGCGCAACTCCCCGGGTGCCGCCACGCCCTGGACCGAGGCAGGATAGAGAATCACCGGAACCTGCGGCGCACGACGCGCCAGCGTGGTCAGCACATCGCGCAGAGCTGCGGCCTGCAGCGAGGTGATCACCCCGATGCAGTGAGGCTGATCCGGAATCGCCTGCTTGCGATCCTCATCAAACAGGCCTTCGGCCTGCAGCCGCGCCTTCAGTTGCATGAAGCGGCGAAACAGCACCCCCTCGCCCGCCGGGCGCATCGACTCGACCACGAGCTGAAAGCCGCCCCCCGCCTCATAGAGCGAAGGCTGGGCCCGCACCTGCACCTGATCGCCATCGGACGGGTTGAAGTCGAGCAGACGGGTGCGGCCCTTGAACATCACCGCATCGACCGACGCCCGCGCATCCTTGAGCTTGAAGTACCAGTGCCCACTGGCGTAGGAGCGCAGATTGGAGATCTCGCCGCTGACCCAGAGCGGCGCGAAACTGCGCTCGATCAGGCGGGCGACGGCGTGATTGAGTTCGCCGACCGAAATCACATTCGGCCCGCCCGTCCGATCGCCCTCCAAGGGGTCGCTCACCGGCACGGGTTGTCCCGGCGGGGCCACGACCGGGCGGGGGGCTTGGCGCCGAAATGGCGGGCGATCAGGATTCATGCGGGTTTTCCGGCAGAAACTATCCACATACCGCTAAAAATCGACGTCTTGTAGGAGATTCTGCCTTGACCCGTCGCACCATCGTAGCAAGTCATTGATTTTACTTGATTTAATTTTTGCGTAATATTTTGGCAATCCATGTCGGCCACGATTTCATGCGCCTTTTTCAGCGGTGCACCCAAGTCACCCACAGAGTTGTCCACAGCTTCTGGGGATAGTGTGGCGCAGTCGGCGACTTGCCCCCACCCGGTCAAACCTCGGACAATCAGGGACTTGGATGGCGTTCCTTGAGCGCCATGTTGTGATCATCCGATCGGCTGAGGCTCATCGCGTCCTTCCCCGAATCGCTTCCGGAGAGCTTCGTGTTGTCCATCCTACAGGCGGCAGGCTGGCCGGTCTGGTTTCTGATCCTGACCTCCTTCATTGCTCTGGCGCTCATCATCGAGCGGGCGCTCGTCCTGCGGCGGGCTCGGGTGGCGCCGCCCGCACTGCTTGAGCAACTCCTGACCCTTCTGCAGACGCGAACCGCGGGCCCGGACACCGTGCAAAGGCTGGAGGCCGACTCCCCGCTCGGGCGCATCCTCGCCGCGGGATTGCGCAATCAACGCAGCGGGCGAAGCGCCATGCAGGAAGCCATGGAATCGGCTGCCCAGAGTGTGACCCACGAACTCGAGCGATATCTGGGGGCGCTGTCGACCCTGGCCGCGGTGGCCCCCCTGCTGGGGCTGTTCGGGACCGTGGTCGGAATGATTGAAATCTTTGGTGCGGCCAGCCCCAATGGGAACAATCCACAGGCGCTTGCCCATGGCATTTCGGTTGCGCTCTACAACACGGCCCTGGGATTGGCGGTTGCCATCCCTGCACTGATCGCAGCCCGTTTCTACAGAAGCCGAGTCGAAGGCTTCATGCTGCAGATGCAGCAGGACGCCCAGCGACTGCTTGAAGCCCTGCCCCACGACGGCTCAGAGCGAAGCTCCACGCGATGAACTTTCGACGCAGCCTGCATCGCGACGAGCCGGAAATCAACTTCATTCCGCTCATTGACCTGCTGCTCGTCGTCCTGATCTTCGTCCTGGTGACAACGACCTATTCCAGAGTCAGCGAGGTGCAGGTCGATCTGCCCTCGAGTTCGACCCAACCGGTCAATGAACCAGCCCAGATTGAAGTCACGGTCGGCGCGGACGGTCGACATGCAATCGATGGGCGCCAGATCGAATGGCGGGATGCCGCGACATTTGCGGGTGAACTCGAGCGGATCGCTGCGGGCCGAGAAAAACTGACGCTGGTCATTCATGCCGATGCTTCAGCCACGCATCAGGCGGTCGTCCAGGTGCTGGAAGCAGCGCGCATCGCCGGCCTGGCGCGGGTCAGCTTTGCCACCCAATCCGGACCGCCTGCAGGCAAGCCGGCTCAGGCCATCCGCCGTTGAATTCAAGCCCCCCCCCGCCAGGCTCCACAGCCAATGGTGCCGTCAACGCCCGGGCCCGGCTCGAAGCCGCTCTGAAACGACTCTGGTTCGCTCCGCCGGAACGCTTTCCGTGGCTCGCCCGACTCCTGCTGGGCCCCGCGGCCTGGGCAGTCAGTCGCTTCGCCGAGCGCAAGCGTCAAGCAATTGCGCAGCGCAAAGCGAGGGGGCCTGCCCATCGACGAGCTCGCATCGTGGTGATTGGCAATCTGCTCGTGGGGGGCACGGGCAAGACCCCCCTGGTTGTCGCAATGGCGCAGGCGCTGGGCGAACGAGGCTGGCGCGTCGGCCTGATCGCCCGCGGTCATGGGGGTCGGGATACCCCCCAGAATGGGCTTCTCATGCCCGCCCCGACGCCGGTCGACGCTGCACAACGCTACGGCGATGAGGCCGCATTGCTTGCCCGGCTGACCAGACTGCCCCTGGCCATCGGACATGACCGTGGTGCAGCGCTCGCCGTGCTGCTGTCACATCACGACTGCAATGTTGTACTCAGCGACGATGGTCTTCAGCACAGCGGTCTCGCTCGAGACCTCGAGCTCGCGGTTTTCGACGAGCGCGGCGCAGGCAATGGGAGAGTCCTGCCGGCCGGTCCGATGCGAGAGCCGCTCTTCAATGCCCTGCTGCTCGATGCCCTGGTCCTGAATGGCGATGCGACGAAGGCACCGATCGATCACTCCCGCGTGTTTCGCTTCAATGTGGCGGCCCAGAGGTGTCTGCGTCTCGATGGCGCGCAAGACCTCCAACTGCAAGAAGCCGCTCAGCGCTGGCGCGGCCTGCGTGTCCATGCCATTGCCGGAATCGGTGAGCCCGGTCGCTTTTTTTCGAACCTGCGTCGAAGCGGGATTGATCCGGTGTGCTGGGCGCTGGCTGACCATGCTCCGATCGACCCACACTGGGCGGAAAGACTGCCCGCCGAGATCGTGCTGATGACCTCCAAAGACGCCGTAAAATGCGCAGCCTGGCCGCAGGAATTACGAGCGCGCTGTTTTGAAGTCACTGCCCGTGCGACTGTCGAACCGGGCTTCATCGATTGGCTGGAGGAACGCCTGCGTGGATCCCAAATGGATTGAAATCCTGGTCTGTCCGATCTGCAAGGGCCCCTTGCGACACGATCGGGCAGCATCCGAACTCATCTGCGATGCCGACCGGCTCGCTTATCCCATCCGCGACGACATTCCGGTCCTGATCGAGGCCGAGGCCCGGGCGATTCCTGTCGCGCCATGAAACCGACGTTCGTTGCGCTGGTGCCGGCGCGCATGGCCTCGAGCCGGTTGCCCGACAAGCCGCTGGCCGATATCGGCGGCCTGCCCATGGTGATCCGCGTGGCTCGGCAGGCGGCCCTCAGTGGTGCGCAGCGCGTGGCCATCGCCACCGACTCCCAAGCGGTTCTGAAGGCTGCGCAGGCGCATGGCGTGATGGCCATCCTGACGCGCGCCGATCATCCGTCCGGTACCGATCGCCTCGCCGAGGCCGTTGACGCCCTGCAGTTGCAGGATCACGAGATCGTGGTCAACGTCCAGGGCGATGAGCCGCTCATTCCCCCTGAGCTGATTGCCCAGGTGGCCGGCCTGCTGGCCGCGCGACCCGAATGTGCAATGGCCACCGCGGCCCATCCGATCCATGAGGTCGGGGAATTTTTCTCCCCCCATGTGGTCAAGGTGGTCTGCGATGCCCAGGATCGCGCGCTCTACTTCTCGCGAGCACCGATACCGTTTGCCCGCGATGCCATGCCCGGCTTTCCGCAGGAGCGTCCGGCGACCCTGCCGGGTGCGGGTCTGGTGCTTCGCCATGTGGGGCTCTATGCCTATCGCGTGTCGTTTCTGCGAGCCTGGCGCTCGTTCGAGCCCGCCCCCATCGAGCAGCTCGAATCGCTCGAACAGTTGCGTGCCCTCTGGCAGGGGGTGCGAATCGCGGTCCTGAGGGTCGAGCAGGCGCCGCCTGCCGGCGTCGATACCGCAGCCGACCTCGAACGCGTCCGCCAGCAATTTCGCTGAGCGTCAAGGGTGCCCGTTCACGACAGTCCGGGGTTTGACCCATGCCGGCTTTGCGGTTAAGGTCAGTTGCTCTTCCGATCTCTGACCAGCACAACACAGTCATGCGCCTGATCCTTCTGGGCCCGCCCGGCGCGGGCAAAGGTACCCAAGCCGCGTTCATCAAGGACAAATACGGCATCCCCCAGATCTCCACGGGCGACATGCTCCGGGCCGCCGTCAAGGCCGGAACGCCGCTCGGCCTGGCCGCCAAGCAGGTGATGGACTCCGGCGGCCTTGTCTCCGACGACATCATCATCGGTCTGGTCAAGGATCGGCTTGCCCAGCCCGATTGCGCCGGTGGTTATCTCTTCGACGGCTTTCCGCGCACCATCCCCCAGGCCGATGCCATGAAGTCGGCCGGAGTCCGAATCGACGTGGTGCTCGAAATCGATGTGCCTGATACGGACATCATCGAGCGCATGAGCGGGCGCCGGGTGCATGCAACCAGCGGCCGCACCTATCACGTTCGCTTCAATCCGCCCCGCGTCGCGGGCCAGGACGATGTCACGGGTGAAGCCCTCATTCAGCGTGACGACGACCGCGAGGACACCGTGCGCAAGCGCCTGGAGGTCTATCAGTCGCAGACCCGCCCGTTGGTGGATTACTACTCGCGATGGGCTGCAACGGGTGATACGGCTGCGCCTCGCTACACCCGCATTTCGGGTCTGGGCAGCGTCGACGAAATCCGCGACCGGGCGTTTGCTGCCCTGGGCTGAACACACGCCCACCGGCAGCCCCCGGGAGGGGCTCGCCTTGCCAAGCACGGCACAAATCAGTGAAGATGCGTTCGCCCGGCGTCTGTCGGGCAGGTCGCAGCAGTCCCCGCGACCCCAGCGATAACAACTGACAAGTTACCCAGAACGGAGATTTTCCTCATGAGTGGAGCTGTTTCCACAGCAACCTTGCTCGCGCTCGCCTGTGGCGTGCTGGCCGTCATTTATGGCCTCGTATCGAGCAAATGGATCCTCGGCCTCGATGCGGGCAATGCCAAGATGCAGTCCATCGCCGCGGCGATCCAGCAAGGCGCCAAGGCCTACCTCAACCGCCAGTACCGCACCATCGGCATCGTCGGGGTGATCCTGTTTCTGGTGATTCTGTTTGTTCCCGGCCTGGGCATGACCACCGCGGTGGGCTTTGCCATCGGTGCAATCCTGTCGGGTGCTGCGGGCTACATCGGCATGAATGTGTCGGTCAAAGCCAATGTGCGCACGGCGCAGGCTGCCACCCGCGGCCTGAACGACGCGCTGGCCGTGGCCTTCCGGGGTGGTGCGATCACCGGCATGCTGGTGGTCGGACTGGGCCTGCTCGGCGTGGCCGGCTTTTTCTGGTTCCTGGGCGGCACCACGGCCGACGGGGCCAAACTGCACGATGCGATCAAGCCGCTGATCGGCCTGGCCTTCGGTTCGTCGCTGATCTCGATCTTCGCGCGTCTGGGTGGTGGCATCTTCACCAAGGGCGCCGATGTGGGCGCCGACCTGGTGGGCAAGGTCGAAGCCGGCATTCCTGAAGACGACCCCCGCAACCCCGCCGTGATCGCCGACAACGTGGGCGATAACGTGGGTGACTGCGCCGGCATGGCGGCTGACCTGTTCGAGACCTACGCGGTCACGCTGATCGCCACGATGCTGCTCGGCGCCCTGATGGTGACCAACGCCCCGGCGGCAGCGGCCACCTACCCGCTGGCCCTGGGCGGCTTTGCGATCATTGCCTCGATCATCGGCTGCGCCTTCGTGAAGGCCAAGCCCGGGCAGAAGATCATGACCGCCCTTTACCGCGGCCTGATCGTGGCAGGCGTACTTGCCCTGATTGCCTTCTACCCGATCACGTCCTGGATGATCCCCGACAATGCTCTGGGCGGCACCGGTGCCGTGATGAAAATCTACGGCTCGGCCGTGGTGGGTCTGGTGCTGACCGGTCTGCTGGTCTGGATCACCGAGTACTACACCGGCACCGAGTACAAGCCGGTCCGCTATGTGGCCGCGGCATCGGAGACTGGCCACGGCACCAACATCATCGCCGGCCTGGCCGTGTCGATGAAATCCACCGCCTGGCCCGTGCTGGTGGTGTGTCTGGCCATCATCGTGTCGTTCAAGCTCGCGGGCCTCTATGGCATCGCGATCGCGGCAACTTCCATGCTTTCGATGGCCGGCATCATTGTGGCCCTCGACGCCTACGGTCCGATCACCGACAACGCCGGTGGTATCGCCGAAATGGCGGGCATGCCCGAGTCCGTGCGCAACATCACTGATCCGCTCGACGCCGTGGGTAACACCACCAAGGCGGTCACCAAGGGCTACGCGATCGGTTCGGCTGCACTTGCTGCGCTGGTGCTCTTTGCCGACTACACCCATGCGCTCGAGTCGACCGGCAATGCATTCAAGTTCGACCTGTCCGACTATCGCGTGATCGTGGGCCTGTTCATCGGTGGCCTTGTGCCCTTCCTCTTCAGCGCCATGGCCATGGAGGCTGTGGGCCGCGCGGCCGGTTCGGTGGTGGTTGAGGTGCGTCGCCAGTTCCGCGAGATCAAGGGCATCATGGAAGGCACCGCTACGCCTGAATACGGCAAGGCGGTCGACATGCTGACCACCGCGGCCATCAAGGAAATGATCGTTCCTTCGCTGCTCCCCGTGGTTGTACCGATCCTGGTGGGTGTGCTGCTTGGCGCCGAGGCGCTGGGCGGACTGCTGATGGGCACGATCGTGACCGGCCTGTTCGTGGCGATCTCGATGTGTACCGGCGGCGGCGCCTGGGACAACGCCAAGAAGTACATTGAGGAAGGCAATCATGGCGGGAAGGGCAGCGAAGCCCACAAGGCCGCCGTGACCGGTGACACCGTGGGCGATCCGTACAAGGACACCGCCGGCCCTGCCGTCAACCCGCTCATCAAGATCATCAACATCGTGGCCCTGCTGCTGGTGCCGGTGATCGCGGGTACGGGCGCTTCGGCCGATGGTCACAAGGCTGCAGGCCACGGTGCACCGGCGGCGATCAGTGCCCCGGCGGCTCCGGCTGCGGCCCCCGCCGCAGCACCGGTTGCGGCTCCTGCCGCCGCCGCGGCGCCCGCCGACAATGCGGCTGCGCCCGCAGCCCCCGGAGCGGCTGCGCCGGCCGCCCCTGCTTCAGGCGACAATACGCCCGCTGCAAGCAAATAAGGCGGTTTCGGCCGGGCCTCGCCCGGCCAGAGTGCAGCCCGTACGCCTCTGGCGTGCGGGCTTTTCATTTTCAACCTGGATGGGAGTCAGAGATGCAGTTCAAGGATGCAGTGGTCATCGTGACCGGTGGGGCCTCGGGCCTGGGTGGCGCAACAGCCGATGCGGTGGTCGCCGCAGGTGGCAAGGTGGTGATCGCAGATGTCAATGAAGCGACCGCTGCCGAAAAGCTCAAGGCGCTGGGCGGTGCAGCCACCTTCGTCAAATGTGATGTCACCTCCGAGGCCGATGGTCAGGCCGCGGTGGACGCTGCAGCCAAGATGGGCGTACTGCGCGGTCTGGTGAATTGCGCCGGGATCGGCCGCGCGGCCAAGACCGTGGGCAAGGAAGGCCCGGCATCGCTGGCCGACTTCACCCGCGTAGTCAATGTCAACCTGATCGGCACCTTCAACATGATTCGCCTGGCCGCGGCAGCCATGGTCAAGAATGCACCCAACGACGCAGGCGAGCGTGGTGTGATCGTCAACACCGCATCGGTTGCCGCATTCGAGGGTCAGATCGGCCAGGCCGCCTACTCGGCCTCCAAGGGCGGCGTGGTCGGCATGACGCTGCCAATCGCGCGCGATCTTTCCCGCGACGGCGTTCGGGTCGTCACGATTGCACCGGGTCTGTTCCTCACCCCGATGCTGCTGGGCCTGCCCAAGGAAGCACAGCAATCCCTCGGGGCCCAGGTGCCCTTCCCCTCGCGTCTGGGTGACCCGACCGAGTACGCCATGCTGGTTCAGCAGATCTTTGCCAACCCCATGCTCAATGGCGAAACCATCCGCCTGGATGGCGCCATCCGCATGGCCCCGCGCTGAAGCCGGTCGCGCTGAAGCGAGCGGCGCCGAACCCGGTCGTGCTTGTTCGGCAAACGCTGACCTCGCTGCACGAGGTCAGCGTATCCGGGGCTCCAGCCACCGCCCCAGCGCAAGCAGGCTGGCGTCCTGATCGCGGGCACCCACCACCTGCAGGCTCGCAGGCATGGAGCCGATCCAGCCTGCAGGCAAGGCCAGCGTGGGCAGGCCTGCAAAGCTGAAGGGCGCCGTCATGCCCAGCACCGCATCGCGGGTGGCCACGCGGCCGGATTCCACATCCACTTCAAGTTGACCGCGCCGGGGCGCGGGCACTGCCGTGGTGGGCGTGATCAGGGCATCGACATCATTCAGGGCCGCATCGAGCGATGCGCACAGCAGCGTGCGCACACGCAGCGATTCAAGATACTCCGGCAGGCTCACTTTCAGACCGAGTTGCAAGGGGGCGAGCACGGGAGCCGAAAATCCTTCGCCCCCTGCGGCCAGCGCCTCGCGATGGACCCAGGCGGCTTCTGCACGCACCAGTGGCGTGTAGGCAGCCCAGGCCTGAGGCAGCGTGGGCGGGTTGATTTCGATCACGTCGGCCTCGGTCATCAGGCGCGCCTTGAGCGCTTCAAACCAGGCGCGCGTGCCTTCACCCAGTTTTCCGGCAAGCCATTGAACCGGCACGCCCAGACGCGGCCGCCGCGCGGCATGACCATGATCCGTACGCCGTGCAGCCATGACCTCAAAGAGCAGCGCCGCATCATCAACGCTGCGGGTGAGCGGACCGGCATGATCGCAGGTCCAGGACAGGCACAGCGCCCCCTGCAGGGGAATGGCGCCCCAGGTGGGCTTGAAGCCCACCACACCGCAAAACGCCGCTGGAATGCGCACCGAGCCGCCGGTATCGCTGCCCAGGCCCGCCACGCCGATACCGGCCGCGACCGCTGCACCTGCGCCACTTGATGAACCCCCTGCCTGATGGGCCGGATCGTGTGGGTTGAGCACATCGCCCGTCCAGGGATTTTCGCCGGTGCCGCCCAGCGCCACCTCATGCAGGTTGGTCTTGGCAAAGAGCACCGCCCCCGCCGCACGCAGTCGCGCCACGGCCGGGCCTTCGGGACCCAGATCGGGCAGCCTGGCCCGAGTACCGGCTCGGGTCGGCATCCCCTGCATCACATAGAGATCCTTGATGCTCACGCAGGCGCCATGCAAAGCACCAAGCGGATGACCCGCCGCAGCCAGCGCATCCAGGGCATCGGCCCGCGCTCGGGCAGCATCCCAGTCGACCCAGGCCAGCGCATTGAGCCCACTGTGGATGCTGGCGGCAGCCTCGGTCCGTTCGAGCAGGCTTCGCACCTTGACTTGACCCTTCCTCAGGGCATCAATTGTCTGGCGCAGCGAGGGCAGGCTGGTGAGGTCGGGCAGGCTCATGGATGAATTCAGAGAGCGATGAAGGAACGCTATGGTAGCGTTCGATCCATGGGTGTCCTGACTGCGCGACTGATGATCCTCGCCTGCCTTGCAGCGGGCGCCGTACAGGCACAGGCACCGCAATCCCAGGGGCCCCTGTCGCCACCTGCGCTGAGCCAGGCGCCCGAGGCCAGCAGTGGTCGGATCGCTCAACAGGGCGCGCGCGCTCGGCGCATGATGGTGGCCACGGCCAATCCACACGCCAGTCGGGCCGCACTGCAGATCCTGCGCGAAGGCGGAAGCGCAACCGACGCCGCAATCGCCGCACAAATGGTGCTCACGCTGACCGAGCCACAGTCCTCGGGAATCGGCGGCGGAGCATTTCTCATGCACTACAGCCCCGTCGGTCGGACTGTACAGGCCTGGGATGGCAGGGAAACCGCTCCCTCCGGTGCAACGGAGCGCCTGTTTCTCGATGCGCAGGGTAAGCCCCTGGCATTTTTCGATGCTGTGGTCGGTGGCCGTTCGGTGGGGGTGCCCGGGGTGGTTCGCATGCTCGAGGCAGCGCATGCCGAGCATGGCCGATTGCCCTGGGCTCGACTGTTTGAACCCGCCATCCTCCTTGCCAGTCAAGGTTTTGAAGTCAGCCCCAGGCTTCATCGACTGATCACCATCGATCGGCATCTACGCAAGGACCCTGCCGCAGCGGCGTACTTCTATGACCGCCAGGGGCAGCCCTGGCCAGTCGGTCACCTGCTGCGCAACCCGGCGCTGGCCGACACCCTGGGCCAGATTGCCAAGCGCGGCAGTCTCGCCCTTCATTCCGGGCCGATCGCGCATGACATTGTTGAGGCCGTGCAACGGCATCCCAGTAATCCGGGCGTACTCACTGAGCGTGATCTCGCCTTCTACAAGCCCGTGGTCCGCGATGCGCTGTGCACCCCCCTGCCGACCCCACGTGCCAACTACCGCATCTGCGGGATGCCTCCCCCATCTTCCGGAGCGATCGCCGTCGCACAGATCCTGGGCATTCTCCAGGCCGCCGGCGCACCCCGACTGGCCGATGCCCAGGGCGAGTTGCAGGCCGACGGTCTGCATGTGTTTACCGAAGCCGGGCGGCTGGCGTTTGCCGATCGCAACCAGTATGTGGCCGATCCGGATCATGTCGATGTGCCGGCGGGCCTGACCGATGCGGCATACCTGCGTGAACGTGCACAGCAGGTGGGCGAGCGCAGCATGAAGACGGCCACTGCTGGCCAGCCCGAGCGCGGCAGGCCAGCGCGACAGGCCACCCTGCCGCCGATGAACCTCGAGCAACCTGCCACCTCGCACCTGTCGATCGTCGATGCCCGGGGCAACGCGGTCTCCATGACCACCACCATTGAAGATGCCTTCGGTGCACGTCTGATGGTGCGCGGCTTTCTGCTCAACAACCAGCTCACGGACTTTTCGTTTGCTCCCCGCAATGCCGCAACTGACGGCAAGCCGCCAACAGCAGTGGCCAACCGGGTCGAACCCGACAAGCGCCCCCGAAGCTCGATGGCCCCCACGTTGGTCCTGGATGAGCACGGCCAACTCATGATGGCTGTGGGGTCGCCTGGCGGATCACAGATCATCAGTTACGTGGCTCGTACGCTCTGGCTGACACTGCACGACGGTCTGGGAATCCAGCAAGCGATCAGTCTGCCCAATTTCGGCAGTCGCAATGGCCCCACCGAACTTGAGACGGGCATGGCGCTTGAGGTCCAGCAGCAGGCACTTCTTGCCCGCGGGCATGAGGTGCGTCGCATCGAGATGACCAGTGGGCTGCAAGGCATTGTGCGTCGTTGCGCACTGCGTCAAGGTTGCTGGCTCGAGGGCGGGGCCGATCCCAGACGAGAAGGCCTTGTGATTGGCGATTGAACCTCACCCGGCCCAGACCACTGACACTGAGGCACTCCCCATGAACCGACAGATGCTGAGAACCGACAAGCTGCGCGCTGCAGGCTACGACGCGGGTTCATCGCGCCTGGAGATCGAATTCAACAATGGCGATCTGTTGGCCTACAAGGGCGTTCCACAAGAAGTGGCACGACGCTTTCTGGCGGCACCCAACCCACAGACCTTCTGGGAAGACCGCATCGCAGAGGAGTACCCTTGCGAACGCGCATCTGCGGCGCGCAACGATGAAGCCCGAGCCAGTCTCGACGCCCTGTTTTCCACACCCAAGCCCGCCAGAACCAAGACCCCAAAAAAGTAAGGAGACCTGCATGAACCTGTTTGACCTCACCGGCAAAGTTGCCATCGTGACCGGATCGAGCCGCGGCATTGGCCGTTCCATCGCGATCAATATGGCCCTCCATGGCGCCAAGGTGGTCGTATCGAGCCGCAAGGCTGATGCCTGCGATGCCGTGGTCAAGGAAATCACCGATGCGGGTGGTCAGGCGATCTCGATACCCGCGAACATTTCCGACAAGCAGGCCATGCAGAACCTGGTCGACAAGACCCGCCAGGCCTTTGGCCCAATCGACATTCTTGTTTGCAACGCTGCCTCGAATCCCTACTTCGGGCCGGCTGCCAACATGGGAGACGAGGTCTTCGAGAAGATCATGCGCAACAACGTGCTCTCGAACCACTGGCTGTGCACCATGGTGCGCCCCGACATGGTGGCCAAGAAGGACGGCGCCATCATCATCGTCTCCTCGATCGGTGGCCTGAAGGGCTCGACCGAGATCGGTGCCTACTGCATCTCCAAGGCAGCCGACATGCAGCTCGCCCGCAACCTCGCCTGCGAATGGGGCCCCGACAACATCCGGGTGAACTGCATCGCTCCCGGCCTGATCATGACCGACTTTGCCAAGGCGCTCTACGAAGACCCGGCCCGCAAGGCCCGCCGTGAAGGCTCCACGCCCCTGCGCCGGCTGGGGGTGGCTGATGACATCGGTGGAATCGCCGTGATGCTGGCCGGCAAGGCCGGCGCCTTCATCACTGGTCAGACCATCGTGGCCGATGGCGGCGTGACCGTCTCGGGCTGATTCAGTGGCGGGGCCGCCCGGCCCACCATCGAAATACGGCACTGCGCGGCGGTTCAGCGCCGCTGCGCAGGTGCTCGATCACCGTCGGATCGGTCAAGACCCGACGTTGCAGGAACTGCAGATCCTGCGCCCCCGCAAAGAGCACCTGATCGCCCGGCGCGAGCTCCAGATCCAGAGAGGGTAGCCAGCGCATGGTCTGGGCGGCGGGCAGACCCTCATCCGACAGTGTTCCCGTGCGCCCCAGCGCGGTCAGACCGGTTCGCGCCCTGACCTGCAGCGGCGCGCGAATCAGGCGACCCAGCGGAGCAAGCCGCAAGGCCAGTGCCGACTCGGATGCAACGCCGCCGGCTGCGGCGCGTTCGTGCGCCCCTGCAACGCGCCCAGGTTGATCTGTACCACCTGGCCCGTCCGAGGCCCTGAGCACGGCGAGCGGAGCCATGGGCAGGCTGCGGGTCGGCTCTCGGGGGTCGCATTGCAACTCGGACAAGCGCAACCCCGACTTGGCCTCTCCTTGCAGCATCTTCAGCGTCGCCCCTGCTGGATCGAGTTCACAGGTCCAGATCCAGGGCGATCGATCCCCACTCACCGATTCGATCAGGGCGGCAATGCGCTGCACTTCCTCCGCGGGCAGATCTCTCACCAGATCGAGAAATCGTGCGAGCAGTGGGGTGGTCAGACTGCTCAGCACCTCGGGCGTGATGACCGCGCTCTGACGAAACACCCGGTCGGCGCGTGCCGTGTCGATGAGCGGTTGATTGAAGGCCTTGTTCTGGCGAATGACCACCGCCAGCTCGGGCCGGATCCTGCGGGCCATGCTCACCATGCCGACATTGTCGGCATCGCTTGAGGCGGCCGCGACCAGTCCGACCGCCCGATCGAGCCCGGCCCGGCGCAGATCGTCCTCACCGACCTCGCCCGGTGAAGCGCTCGCGGTCTGGCCGGTCGCCAGAACGGCCTTGAGCGCGGGCTGAATGAAACGCGCATCACCTGCCAGCACCCAGTGGCCGCGCGGCAGACTCGACGAGGTCGGCCGCGGCGAGCCAGGTGCAGCGCTGAGCGTCTGCTCCACCTGCACGGCGATGGGCGAAATCATGCTGGCCTGCAGCACCTGGGCAAATCGGTGAATGGGGTCGATCACCTGCACGCCGCCAAACTCGGCCAGGCTGTCCTGAATGCGCGCATCGCTGATGCGGGCCATGACCCGCGTGACCGGGTCCAGCACACGGGCGCCGATCGCGATGATCTGATTGGTTTCGTCGTCATCGGTCAGCGCAATGACCGCCCGGCACTCCGGCTTGGCGATCCCTGCATCGCGCAGGGATTCGGGCCGGCGCGCATCGGCCACCAGCACGATGGGCAGACGACTGAAGGGCTGCACCTCCACCAGGGCCACACGCTGCGGATCGACCTCGAGCAGGACCACCCGAACGCCCAGCCGATCCAGGGCTTCGGTCACCTCACGGCCACTGCGCCCATAGCCGCACACCACGCAGTAGGGTTCACGCAACCGGCGCACCCGCTGCACGAACAGACTGCGGGCGGCTGCGGCCCGAAAGGCCGGATCGCGCGAGAGATTGAAGACCGTTCCCAGCGCATAGGCCCAGCCCGTGACGCTCACATAGATGACCGCCGTGATCCAGATGCGCTGGGCATCGGTGAACGGAAACGGGATTTCGCCGAAGCCGATCGTGGTGGCGGTGTAGCTGATGATGTAGAAGGCGTGAAAGTAGCTCATGCGCCAGGGCTGGCCCTGCGCGTCCACACCCGGAATGGCCACCAGTCCGGCAATCGAGATCGCGTAGATCAGGATGAGCGCGATCAGCGGTGCGCGCAGCCTGCGCAGCACCAGAAACAGGATGTCGCCCATCAGCGCGATTGGCGCAGGGTCTCGCCGATCAGCAGGACGAGCGAGACGCCATTGGCGACCAGCGCCCCCCCTGACAGTGATACGACCGTCGCGAGCGTTGAGACCGGCACCGGCTCATCCGACCCACCCGAGACCCAGCGCCACAACACAGCCGCCGTGACCAGTTGCAGACAGGCCGCCAGACTCGTGCCCAGATGAATGGCGCCCATCTGCGTGCGATCCCCGAACTTGAGCACCAGCGCAATCAGGTTGACCACCACGGCGGCAAAGAGTTCGCCCGGGTGATGCAGTTCGTGGCGGGTCATGTCGCCAATGAAGAAACCGAAGTTCAGGGTGCAGGCCAGCACCACGAAAAATCCGAAGATCACTTTCTCGAGATTCATGAGTCCGCCTCCAGCGGCCAGGGTCAGTGACGGTGCGTCTGACACGATCCATCAGGATCGGCAGGCGAGCCGAGTGGCTCGCAGTATGCTTGCGTTCCATGAATGCCGCACTCCAGAGCCTGTTCGGGCTCTTCATCATGATCGGGCTCATCTGGCTCGCGAGCGAAAACCGCAGGGCCGTTCACTGGCGGCCGGTCTGGAGTGGCCTGCTGCTCGCCTTGTTGATGGCAGCCCTGATGCGCTGGCTGCCCGGGGTTCAGACGGTCCTGGCGCAAGCCAACAGCGTGCTCGATGCCCTGGAGACCGCCACGCGCGCGGGCTCATCCTTCGTCTTCGGCCACCTGGCCGGTGGGCCTGCACCCTATGCGGTCACCGACCCCGGGCGAGGCTTCATCCTGGCCACCCAGGTGCTGCCGATGGTGTTGCTGGTGGGGGCCCTCTCGGCTCTGCTCTTTCACTGGGGCATCCTCACCCGCCTGGTGATGGTCTTTGCCTGGCTGCTCAGGCGCACCATGGGTCTGGGCGGTGTGGTGGGCGTGTCGGCCGCAGCCAACGCCTTTGTGGGCATGGTTGAAGGCCCGCTGGTGGTGCGGCCCTGGCTGGCGCGCCTGTCGCGCGGTGAGCTCTTCATGATCATGAATTGCGGCATGGCGACCACGGCCGGCAGCATCGTCGCGCTGTACGCAGCCATGATCCGCCCCGTGGTTCCCGATGCCATCGGGCATCTGCTGGCCGCCTCCGTGATTGCCATTCCGGTCTCGCTCGCCGTGGCGGCGCTGTGGATTCCGTCGCCGGCCAACGGCAATGATCCGGTTCTGGTCTTTCAGCGTGAAGACGACAACGCAGTGGCCGCGATCGCACGCGGCACGCTCGAGGCCCTGCAACTCGTGCTCAACATTGTGGCCATGCTGATTGTCTTTGTCGGACTGGTGGCACTGGTCAATCTGGGTCTGGGCGCCCTGCCCGCGCCCGAAGGC
>Ga0255100_1000167_pt1 | contig 30652 bp, 18 predicted proteins | sample Colum_Colum_RepB_2_FD_188449 | JGI IMG/M metagenome (GOLD analysis project Ga0255100, IMG submission 188449) | Freshwater microbial communities from Columbia River, Oregon, United States - Colum_Colum_RepB_8d | ecosystem: Environmental > Aquatic > Freshwater > River | place: USA: Oregon...
GATTGTTCGGCTCATCGTCGCAACTCCGAGTCTGAACCGTCCCCGTCTCGAACATCAATGATGGACCCGAAAGCGGGGTGGGTGTCGTGAAGGTCAGAACATCGGTTGGTTTCGCCGATCACGCCGGTAGTCCGAAGCGGACATGGGCTTCGTCGGTGGAGATCTTCAGCGAGGTGCACACGTGTCGGGAGGCCAGTTGCAACACGGCCGACCGGACCATTTCATCGAACTGCTTCGGCGGTAGCGCCACACCTTCGTGTGCGATTTCACGGATGTGCAGTTTGCGGTCCAGCAAATCGGTCAGAAAGGTCTCACAGGTAACCGGGTCGTCGGTGGTGAAGTGCGACGCGGGCAGTTTGCCATGCTGATCGATGTCGTAGGTGACTTTGTATTTGGGGAGCATGATGGGGAGTGGGTTGATGGTTTGGGCCCTCAACCTGTGATGGGTGCGGATAACCTCGGTTGGCAGGCTGTTTTCTGAGCGCAAAAAGTCTAGGGGTTGATTTCTCGAGCGCTTCTCCGCGTTTGCTTCGATTGCATCGGCTTTTGCCTTCAAACCGGTTTATTCCTCCGATTCCCCGACTTGAAATCATCCCCGGCGTTGCCACGGGCCGGGCTTGTCGCATGCTCTGCGCCCCGATCGCATGACCGACCCGCGCATAGATGAACTCCGGCAACTGCTGCCGCGCTGCATGCTGTCGGACTGGGTTCGGCTGGGCGCGCGCGCGGCCCGCTGGGTCCGGGAAGGTCGTCCTTTAGGCGAAGGACCCCACCCGCTGGATCGGCTTATGGAACAGGCGCGGAGTTCCATTGAACGCCGTGAACTTCGGGTGCAAACGATGCCTCGCCCGCAATACCCGCCCGGTTTGCCCATTTCGGCGCGCAAGGACGACATCGTGGCCGCGATCCGAGCTCATCCGGTGGTGGTCATTGCCGGTGAGACCGGCTCAGGCAAGACGACCCAAATCCCCAAGATGTGCCTGGAGGCCGGACTCGGGGCTCGGGCCATGATTGGTTGCACCCAGCCCCGTCGCGTGGCCGCGTTGTCCATCTCGCGACGCATCGCCGAAGAACTGGACGTGTCCTGGGGCCGCGAGGTGGGTTGCAAGATCCGCTTCGACGACCGGTCCGGCACCGACACGGTCATCAAGCTGATGACGGACGGTATGCTGCTGGCCGAGGTGCAGGGCGACCCGACCTTGGCCGAATACGAGGCCATCATCATCGACGAGGCCCATGAGCGCTCGCTGAACATTGATTTCCTGCTCGGGCACCTCAAGAACCTCTTGGCTCAGCGCCCCGACCTGAAGGTCATCATCACTTCGGCCACCATCGACACGGCGGCCTTCTCGAAAGCCTTCAACGACGCTCCGATCATCGAAGTTTCTGGGCGCACGTTCCCGGTGGAGGTCGAGTATCGGCCGCCCGGCGGAGAGGGGGCTTCGTCGGATCCGGCCGACACCGACTTTGTCGATGCGGCCGCCCGTGAATGCGAGCGTCTGTTCTATGAGACCGGCGTGGGCGACGTGCTCATCTTCCTGCCCGGTGAACGCGACATCCGCGAATGCGCGGACCTGATCGAGGGACGATTGGGCTCCGAGGCGCAGGTGGTTCCGCTTTTCGGGCGGCTGAGTTCCGGTGATCAGCAACAGGTTTTCAGTCCGTCGTCCCGTCGCAAGGTGGTCATTGCCACCAACATTGCCGAGACCTCGCTCACCATTCCGGGCATCCGCTTCGTCATCGACTCCGGCCTGGTCCGGATGAGCCGCTACAATGCCCGCACCCGCACCCGACGGTTGCCGGTCGAGGCGGTGTCCCAAAGCAGCGCCAACCAGCGCAAGGGACGGGCTGGCCGTGTCGAGGCCGGCGTGTGCATCCGACTCTATTCCGAGGAGGACTTCGAAGCGCGCAGCCCGTTCACGCAGCCCGAAATCCAGCGGGCCAACTTGGCCGAGGTCATCTTGCGCATGAAGGCCTCGCGCCTCGGCGACATCGAGACCTTCCCGTTCCTCAATCCGCCGGCTCCGATGGCCATTAGCGGGGGCTACTCTCTGCTGCAGGAACTGGGAGCCCTCGACGAACAGCGCGAATTGACGGCCTTGGGCCGTGATTTGGCCCGCCTGCCCATTGATCCCACGTTGGGTCGGATGCTCCTGCAGGCGCAGACCGAGCACGCGGGCCGCGAACTCCTCATCATCGCCGCCGGCCTGAGCATTCAGGACCCCCGCGAGCGCCCACTCGACCAGCGCGAGGCGGCCGACAAGGCGCACCGCCGCTTCATGCATTCGCAGTCCGACTTCCTGTCGCTGCTCGGGTTGTGGAACGGGGTGCACGACCAGTGGGAATCGCTGCGCACCCAAGGCGCACGGCGGAAGTTCTGCCGGCAGCACTTCCTCTCGTACCTGCGCATGCGCGAATGGCAGGACTTGCATGGCCAATTACAAGGGGCCTTGGAAGACCTCGACGGCGTGAAGCTCAACGAGCGCCCGGCCGAGGAAGACGCGGTCCATCGCTGCATTCTGGCCGGCTTGTTGGGGCATGTGGCGGTCCGCCAGGAACGCAACCAGTACAAGGGCGTCGGCAACCGCATGGTGTCGGTGTTCCCCGGATCGGTGCTGTACGACCGACCCGAGCGCTCGCCGAGGCAGGATCGCCGCCCGCCGCCCGCCGGCCCCGCCGCGGCCAAACCCGAGAAAACCCGGCAGCCCGCTTGGATGGTTTGTGGCGAGATCGTCGAGACCTCCCAGTTGTTCGCCCGCACCTTGGCTGCCATCGATCCGCAGTGGATCGTCCGACTGGCCCCGCACCTCTGCAAAGTGACCCACCAGAACGCTCATTGGAGCGCCAGCGCCGGCCGTGTGCTCGTCGAGGAGAAGACCACCTTCCACGGCCTCGAGGTCTTCGCCCGCAAGGTGGCCTATGGAAACATCGCCCCCCGCGAGGCCACGGCGATCTTCATCCGCTCGGCGCTGGTTGAAGATGACTTGCTGCCCCCGGCTCTCTCCGGCCGGAACGACGACTTCGATGGCGACGACGACCGGGCCGTGGTCCGGGCCATGCAGACGGCCGCGCCCTCGGCCGAACCGCGTTTCATGGCGGCCAACCGGGCGCTCCGCGAAAAGGTGGAGAACTGGCAAACCCGCTTGCGGCGCAACACCGTGGACCTCGATCAGGTCTTCTTCGAATTCTACGCCCGGCACTTGGAAAACATCTCGTCGCTGCACGAATTGCACCGGTTGATGCGCGACCACACCGAGTCCGGGTTTTTGTGTGCCACCGAGCCGGAGATCACCGGCGGCAAAGACCTGCATCTCGATGAGAACGCTTTCCCCGACAGCGTGACGGTCGATGGCCAGGTGGTGCCACTGGTGTACGCGTATGCGCCCGGCGAGGCTCACGACGGTGTCACCGTAAAGTTGCCCGCACCCTTGGCCCAGCGGGCTGGGGCCGCTGTCCTGGAGTGGGCAGTGCCCGGGTTGCGCGAAGCCAAGATCGAGGAACTGCTCCGGGCGTTGCCCAAATCGCTGCGACGGGAATTGATGCCCTTTCCGCCCAAGGTGCCGGAAATCGTTCGCGAATTTCAGCCGCAGGGAACTTCGTTCTTTGCCGACCTCGCTCGGTTTTTGACCCAGCGCTACGGAGTGCCGGTCCCTGAAGAGGCTTGGGGCTCCGAGGCTGTGCCCGCCCACCTGAAGTTGCGCTTCGAATTGTTGGGTTCCGATCGCCGGACCCTCGTGGCAAGCCGTGATCTCCAGGAGGCCCGCACGCGACTGCCCCAAGCGGCGCCGAAGACCGTAGGCGATCCGCCGGCCTGGCATCAGGCGGTGCGACGTTGGGAGCGCCCGGCCATGACGGCTTGGAGTTGTGGTGATTTGCCGGAACGCATCACTGTGGTCGATGACCCGGTGTTTCCGGTAATGGCTTGGCCTGGCTTGGAACGCGAAGGGGGCGCGGTGAATGTCCGCCTGTTCCGCACCCGCGAGGCTTGTCAATCGGCCTCGCTTTTGGGCTTCCAGCGGTTGGTGGAGTTGGCCTTGTCGAAGGATCTCGCCTGGGTGGAGAAGGAGCTTCGTGCGTTGGCTCGCTTTGATGCGGCTTATGCCGCAATCGGTACCGCGTCGGAGTTGCGGGAGAGCGCCTTCCGTCATTTGTTGCGCCACATTCTCCCCGCCGGATTGCCGGAAGTGTTGACCGCGGCCGCCTTCGAAGCGGCGGTGGTTCAGGGTCGGGAGCGAATCGTGGGATTGGTCCCGAAATTCATGGACCAGCTGGCCCTCGTCCTCCAGGCACTCCAATTGGCCCGGGCCCGCATCGGGTTGCCCGCGCCGGTCAAGGCCCTGCCTCCCAAGACCCGCACCCTCAACGACCTGAGCCAACTGGGCGCTTTGCTGGCGAACGCTCCGGCCGCCGGCAAGGGGGGCGCCAAGGCTCCGGCTCATTCCGCGGCCTCCGTCGAGGGACGCCCGGCCACATTGCCCGAAGAATTGGCGTTCCTCATGCCATCGGCCTTTTTGGACGGCATCGAGTTCGAGACGCTGCGCCAGTTGCCTCGGTATCTCAAAGCCCTGACCCTGAGGGCCGAACGGGCGGCCAACAACCCGGTCAAGGATGGGGAGCGTGCCAAGGCGGTCGCTCCCTATCAGGCCGCGTTGCACCGTCTGCGGACCGCTTCGCCAGCAAATCCCGACGCGGCCCGCCGGATCGACGGGTTCCGTTGGCTTCTCGAAGAATACAAGGTGTCCCTCTTCGCACAGGAACTCGGAACGGCGGTGCCTGTTTCTCCCAAGCGGTTGGATGATTATTTGGCATCGATGCGTTGATGAAAATCATGGCCGCCTGACGAGATATTCTGGAGACAGGTGACAATTTGATGTCAGGTTGACGCCACCTGAACTCATCCGCCCTCCAACAGAATTAAATTCGGATATGCTTTTCCCAGACGTTTGTTCCCGTCTCACTCCGGTGCTCTCAGTGCTCCTCCTGAGTGCGCTCTTCGGATCCCCCCAATCGCTCAGCGCCCAGGCGGTCGCCAAGAAGGTGACCCTGGAAATCAGCGTGGGCACCAACAACACCCTGGTTCTGCCGCGCACCGTGTTCGGCAAGGAGCATTTGATGTCCGCCTCGCGGATTCCGCAGTCGCTGGCCGCGACCTCCACGGGATTGTCGGGCAAGATCGTGAAGTTCGAGCTCTTCCACGACGGCGTCGATTTGTACGAGGCCACCGACGGCTTGGTGGTGACCAAGGACCTGCCGGCCCGCCGCATCCTCACGACCTTCCCCATCGTCGAGCAGGATGCCAACAAGGTGGTCATCGATTTCAACCGGGGCATGCGCCGGCTCTATACGGAGATCTGGTACGGACAGGGCCGCGGTTTCAACGCGATGTCCCGCGATGAATCGCTGGAAATCCCGCAATCGCGGGTGTTCCAGGCCGAGAAGCTCGACAACCAATTGTCCATTCGCCAGAGCGTCCAGGTCCGCGACCGCGAGGCCATGGCCAACGTCGAGCAGCGCTTCGAGGTGCGCTACTTCTTCACGCCCTACGAGGCCGGCACCTACAAGGGCAAGGAGGCTCCGGGTTCGGACCTGCGCTACGCTCGCTTCTTTGAGACCCAGGCCCGGTTGGAGGAAAGCACTGGTCGGCCCTCTCCGCAGATGGCCCGTTTCGATGTCTCCAAGCCGGTGATCTTCCACTACAGCGCCAACACCCCGGCCGACTACGTGGAGGCGGTGAAGGATGGTATCCTGTATTGGAACCGCGCCTTCGGCACCAATCTGGTCCGCGCCGAGAAGGCTCCGGCCGGCGTCACCGCACCCGACTCCCGCTACAACATTGTGCAGTGGGTTCCGTGGGACAACGCCGGCTTCGCCTACGCCGACATCCTCATCGACCCGCGCACGGGTCAGTCCGAACACGGTCAGGCTTACATGACCAGTGTGTTTGCCTTGAGCGGAAAGGCTCGCGCCCGGGCGTTGCTGCGTTCGATGCGCGACATCGTGGCCGACAAGAAGAAGCTCACTGCCGATGCCGTGGGTGGTGAGGCCGCGCAAGGCTTCCCCTGGATGACTGCCAATGGCCTGTGCCACATGCAGTCGGTGGAATTTGCCCACCAATACGCCCAAGGTCTGGAAGATTTGTTGTCCAATGAAACGCTGACCGATGCCGGCGCCTTGCGGGCCTCGCAAGACTACGTCCGGGAGGTGGTGGCCCACGAGGTGGGGCACGTGCTCGGTCTGCGGCACAACTTCGCCGGCAGCGTTTCGGCCAACATGAGCCGCCAGCAAATCGACGAGTGGTTTCAGGCCTACGTCACTGGGCAGAGCCTTGATGCCTACACCAACCACTTCGCTTCGTCGTCCATCATGGAGTACACGGTTTTCAAATCGGCCGTGCAAGTCGGGTGGTTCATTCGCACTCGCAAGGAGCCCCTGCCGCATGACAAGGCGACCATCCAGTGGGGCTATTTCGGTGGCCAGGAGCCCCGTGACAAGAAAATGCTCTTTGGTTCTGACGAACTGGTCGGCACCTACGGCGACCTGCAGCGTTTTGACGAAGGCGTTGAACCCGTGGTCGGGGCCTACTCGCAGTTGGCCGACGATATCCGCCTGCTCCCCAACAGCCTCATCGAAACCTTCATCGCGGCCAAGGCGCCGCGCGATTCGCGGGACGCCACGCCCATCGCCGAGGTGAACCTCTCGCCCGCCCGCTACGCCGCCCAGACGGCCAATCACTTCGCCTCCATGCTCGGTTGGTTCCGTTCCTCGGCCCGCTCGCTGCGGGTGGAGAACCAGTTTGATTTCATCGGTGAGCTGAACCAAAAGGACCGTGCCAAGGCCCACTGGAAGGACTTGAACGACCAGGTCGAGCGCATTGGTGGCGTGGACCGTGCCCTGTTCAGCTTCCTGCCTCTCGATCTGAAGCTGGAACTCAAGGACCCGCCCAAGGGGGTTCCCACGGCTGACAAGGTGAGTGAAGCCACGCTCATGGGCCGATTGCGGAAGCTTCTGGATGCCCCGGCTTACACCAACTTCGTGGGCCTAGACGAAAAGAAATACGCCTTCAGTGCCGCCGAGAAGGAGTTGATCCTGAAGCGTGGCGAGAAGTTCTTCCGTGAATTCGAGAAGGAGTTGGTCAAGCAAGTCTGCGCCCGTCTCGAGAACGCTCCGCGCGACCTCGGTATCGTAGCCCAGGAAAGCCTCGAGGACAGCGACATCACCTCGAAGGTGGAGCAGCGCATCATCGACACCGCCCGCCTGGTGCTCACCGCCAAGGACGAAACCAAGCGTCTCAAGGGCAAGGTGGACAAGAGCCTCGTGGAGGTCGTCGACTTCCGTTACGAGCCCGAGGTCCGCATGGCCGCGGCCAAAATGCTCAACGACAAGACCGGGACTTATCGCGGTTGGGCCACCGAAGCCAAGGGTGACTTGAACAAGTCCCTGAAGGACGACATCGACGGCGCCTTGAACATCGCCAACTTCAAGGACTTCAAGGACTCCATGCTCTCGCGGACGTTGCGTGAGTGGTACCTGAAGCAGCAGGACATCTTGGGCCTGCTGCCGCCGAAGCCGGCTGGCAAGTGAGTGGGGGCGCAGGATCAGTCCTCCGCTCGCAGGGAACGTGGGGACAGGCTGGGCTTTCGCGCTGAACGCGCGAGGGGGTGAGGGAGTTCACGTTCCAGTGCTTGCTCCGGCCTGATCCTGCTGGTGTTAGGGTTGTGGGGGTGGGGGGCGCAGGATCAGTCCTCCGGTTCGATTCGGCTGCGGCCTCCGGATCGGCCCTCGGAAGCCCCAATTGAACTCGAACCTGACCACCGCCGGATTTGCCATGGGGAGAACCTTCCAGCAAGGTGGAGGAACGCTATGGCCGAACACAACGACTCGCGCATTCCGGTGACCGTCCTCACGGGCTTTCTTGGCGCCGGCAAGACCACCTTGTTGAACCGCATCCTGACCGCCAATCACGGCAAGCGCATCGCCGTGATCGAGAACGAGTTCGGTGAGATCGGCATCGACAACGAACTCGTTATCCAGGCCGACGAAGAAATCTTCGAAATGAACAATGGGTGCCTTTGCTGCACCGTCCGCGGCGACCTGATTCGCATCCTCGGCCAGCTCATGAAGCGCCGGAACAGGTTCGACTACGTGCTGGTCGAAACCACCGGCCTGGCGGATCCCGGCCCGGTCGCTCAGACCTTCTTCAGCGACGAAGAGATCAAGGATAACTTCCGTCTCGATGGCATCGTCACGCTTGTCGACGCCAAGCACATCTCCCTGCACCTCCACGACGCGCCCGAGGCCAAGGCGCAAATCGCCTTCGCTGACCGCATCGTCCTCAACAAGACCGACCTCGTGACGCCCGAGGAGTTGGCTCACCTCGAACGTCAGGTTCTGGCCATCAACCCGGTTGCCAAGATTCTGCATACCCAACAATCCAACCTCTCGGTGGATCAGGTCATCCACCTGCATGCTTTTGATCTGAACCACAAGCTCACCTTGGACGGGGATTTCTTGGAGAAAGCGCTGCCCTTTGAGTGGAGCGGCACACTTCATCTCGATGCAGGCGATTACACTCTGCGTCTCGACGCGGGCCCGGATGCCGTGATGGGCGCCGTGCTGCTCCAATTGGATACCCATAGTCACGAGCAGGGCCACGGCCACGATCATTCCCATGCCGAGCATGGTCACGACCACACTCATGACGATCACGGCCATGACCACGGCCATGACCATGACCATGACCATGATCACGGGCACAGCCACGGCCACGTTGAGGAGTGCGGGGGTGGGCTGCACGACGCATTGCACCATGCCGAGGAAATCGCCGAAGGAGTCTTCAATGGCATCGGAACGGCCGTCCGCATGGGCGGAGTGATCAAGCCCGGCAAGACGCTCTACAAACTCATTCTCGGCGAGGACGGCATCACCGCCACTTTGCGCATTCCCGCCCACGGTAACTACGCCCTCTTCACCCAGCATGGGTTGGACGAGTTCAAGGGACGCATCGAACGCGACGGCAAGACGGTCGAGCCCACTCATGTTCATGAGCATGGCGGCCATGGTCACAACCACACCCACGACGAGACCGTCTCCAGTGTGGGTATCGAAGAGCGTCGGGAACTGGACGCCAAGAAGCTCAACGCGTGGCTGAGCGAACTGCTTCAGACCAAGGGTCAGGACATCTTCCGCATGAAGGGCATCCTCAACATCAAGGGACAGGCCAACCGCTTCGTGTTCCAGGGAGTTCACATGCTCTTCGAGGGCAAGCCTGACCGGGCGTGGAAAGACGCCCTAGAGCGCAAGAGCCAGTTGGTTTTCATCGGTCGCAATTTGGACCGTGAGGCTCTGAATGCCGGCTTCCGTCGCTGCCTGGCCTGAGAGTTGCCCCTCCAACCGAGTCTGTTGCACCGACCTCGAGATGAACGCTCCGCTCCGACCCGCCGAATGGGTCCTCGATCTCAACGAACCCATCGTCGCCTTGGCAGGCTCGCCGGATGGAAGACTCATCGCGGCCCTGGGTACCGAGGGTTCTGCCTGGGTGGTGGAGGCGTCGACCGGGCGTCGCCTCCACACATTTCAGGCCCATGAGGGCGGGGGATTTCGCCTAGTCTGGGGGCCTTCGGGCACCTCGTTTGCCACGGCAGGTCAGGATGGTCAGGTTCGCCTCTGGAATGCCTTGACTGGAACCCAGACCGAATCGTTGCCCATGCCCTCGGCCTGGGTGGAGCAATTGACCGCATCGCCGGTGGGCGATCGGTGGGCGGCCGCCTCCGGCAAGACGGTGTGCATCGGGCGTCCTGGCGGGAGCGGTTGGACCCACACATTGGGCGGCCATCGCAGCACCATCGCCGGGTTGGCCTGGTCGGCCGACGGACGATCCCTGGCCGTGGGCTGCTACGGCGGGGTGAGTGTGTACGACGCGGACACGGGGCGCGTCACCGCTGAGTTGCCTTGGAAGACGAGTTTGGTGTCGCTGGCGATTTCACCGGATGGCCGTTGGGTCGTCGCCGGCACTCAGGAAAACAGTGTGCAAATCTGGCCGCAGCCCTTCCGTGAGGGCGAAGAGTTGGCCATGTCGGGCTATGAAGCCAAAGTACGCAGCCTGGCCTGGCATCATTCCGGGCGATACCTCGCCACCGACGGCGGCCAGGAACCCATGGTGTGGGATTGCAGCGGCAAGGGGCCGGCAGGTTCCACGCCGCGTATCCTCGAGGGTCATCCGACCCGAGTCTCTTGCCTCTCCTACCAGAAGGCGGGACACCTTCTGGCCAGCGGTTGCCTGGGTGGCCGAGTGCTGTTCTGGAACGCAGGCAAGTCTTCGCAGCCATTGCGGGCTACCGTGTTGTCGTCCGCCGTCACAGTCTTGGGTTGGTTGCCGGGCGATGCCTGGGTGATGGCCGGATGTCGGGACGGCCGCTTGGCGCTGATCCCCGCTCCGAAGGTTTGAGCAGGCCGGAGGGTCCTTGGGCCTTGCGGTTGGATCGTCACGCGATCGCGGTCCTGCGACCCAAGCCCAAAAACTCCCGAAGGCGCGGGTGCTCGGGTTGATCGAGCACCGCCCGGGTCGGGCCAGTGGCCACCACGCGACCACCGTCGATGAAGACCACCCGGTGAGCGATGTCGCGAGCGAAGTTCAGTTCGTGGGTGACGAGCAACAGGGTCATGCCCTCGTCGGCGAGCCTGGCCAGCACCGACAGCACCTCGCCGCGCAGTTCCGGATCCAGAGCGCTGGTGGGCTCGTCGCACAGGAGGATCTGCGGTTTCATCGCCAGAGCCCGGGCGATGGCCACGCGCTGCTGCTGCCCGCCCGACAGTTGAGAAGGCCGGTGATGGGCGCGATCGGCCAAGCCTACCTTTGACAGCAGGTCCATCGCCTGTTCCCGGGCCTCGGCATCGGGTACTCGGTCCACGTGGAGGGGAGCCTCCATCACGTTCTCCAGGGCCGTCCGGTGCGGGAAGAGATTGAATTGCTGGAAGATCATCCCGGTGCGTCGGCGCAATTGCTGACGCAGCCGCCGGTCGGCCGCCTCAGGGGTACCCGCCTCGATGCGCACGTCGCCGAGGCGCAACGATCCGGAGTCAGGCGTTTCCAGCCAATTGAGGCAGCGGAGCAGGGTGCTCTTGCCACAGCCGCTTGGGCCGATGAGGGCCACCACTTCGCCGGCTTCCTGATGGTGATCGATGCCATCGAGAACGGTGACGGAGCCGAAGCGTTTGCGCAGTCCGACGATCTCGATCATGGCTGCAGCCTCCGTTCGAGGGCCCGTGCCGCGGCCGAGGCCGCATGGCCCATGGCGAGGTAGATCGCCGCGGTGAGGATTCCCAGGCCGAGGTAATCGCCCGCGTCCAACGAGCGGATGAGGAATTCCTTGGTAAGTTCCACCAGGCCGATGACCGAGACGATGGAGGAGTCTTTGAAAAGGGCGATGAGGTCGTTGGTGATGCCCGGGAGACTGATGCGCAGCGCCTGGGGCAGGACGACCCGCCGCAAGGTCAGGGCCGGCGACAATCCCAAGGCCATCGCCGCCTCGGTCTGCCCGCGGGGGACGGCCTCCAGCCCGGCGCGGAGATTCTCGGCCTCGTTGGCGGCGTAGTTGAGACCGAGGGTCAGTACGGCGGCGGCCCCGGCCGGGAGGTTCCAGCCGAGAGCCTGAGCCAGCCCGAAGTAAATGAAGTACAACTGCAGCAGCAGCGGCGTGCCCCGGAACACTTCGATGTAGACGATGGCCGTCCGTCGCAGGGCCGGGGTTCCGTAGCATCGGGAGAGAGCCAGCCCAAGTCCGCAGGTCATGGCCAAAGTCATGGAGGCCAGGGTGACCCACAGCGTGGTGATGGCGGCCTCGAGTAGGATCGGTAGGTAGCGGAGAGTTCTTCCCAAGCCGGCCTTGGGCCTGGGTGCCACGGACCCGCCGACGGCCGTGGGTTCGGCGGTGCTTGTGGCTCCGATGGCTCCGGAGATCCCGAAACTTCCCGAGGTTTCTGTGACCAAGGTCAGCCCAGTGGATGGTGAGGGTCGGGTTCCATTGGGTGCGATCGTGGTCGCAGGGCCGGCGGCCGGGGTCGTCTCGTGAGGCTCAGGCTTCCAGGAGGCCAGTCCCGCCTGCGCCGCATCCCAGAGTTGGTAGCGTTGGTAGATGCGTTCGAGAGTACCGTTGTGGATGAGGTCGCCGAGGGCTGCGTTGATGTGGAACAGCAGGCGGTCGGACCCTAGCGGGACTGCGATGGCGTAATGCGACGGCGCAAAGGCCGGCCCGGCTCGTCGGAGTTGTGGACGGCCTTGGAGGTTAATCGTGGCGATCGGGGAGTCGGTGAGGACGGCGTCGATACGGCCGAGTTCGAGATCGCGGAAGTAGTTCACGTTCTCGTCGTACACGCGCACCTCAAGGCCGGGCTGCCGAGTGGCCAGTCGGTGGGACAGCGTGGAGGCCAGCACTCCGATGCGGCGGCCGGCGAGGTCTCCGAGGGTGCGGATGCCTGTGTCTGAGGCCCGCGTGACCAACTGTTGTCCGAACGTGAAGTACGGCCGGCTCATGGCCACCTGAGCGAGGTTCTCCGGCGTGCGCTCGAGGGCCGCGATGATAATGTCGAAATTGCCGCCCTGACGAAGGCCGGGAATAAGGTTGGCCCAGTTGAATTGGACGAAGCGGGACTGGCATCCGAGCCGATCGCACAACGCCTGGGCGAGTTCGACCTCGAAGCCGACGAGTTGGTCGGGCTGTTCAGCCGGATGAAAGATGTAAGGCGCCCCGCCCTCCGCATCATTCGCCCATCGGAGCACCTGGGGAATGCCGGGTTCCGGGGTCGGTGCCGCGCCGGCGGTGCTGCTGAGGCCGGCGGTCCACGCCAGGAGGATGAGGAGCAATGATTGGACGCGGCGCACCGTTCTGCGATTAGCGGGTGTCCCCGGGGTTTCTCAAGCGAATTACAAGAAGGAGCGCCCAGTACGAGGCACGTGGCCTGTCCCTCGCAGTGACACGAAAAGAGCCATTCCATCATCAACTTTGCATGTTCTTGGAGGGCTCCGCGGGATGGGGCCTCCGCTCGCAGGGAAGCTCTGAAGCATCCACCATTGCGCTGCGCGCCGGTATTTTTTGGTGTTCGCTTCCAGAACCCTCGGGGTCGGTCCCTCACATCTACACAAAAAGTGCCATACTATCATAAAATTGCTGCCTGGCTTGGGGAGGCTGGCGCCCGGTGACAGTGCCCTGAGGGCTCGGCGGAATGGGTCCTACGTTCGCAGGGAACGTTGGGCCAGGAGGAACTTTCGCGCTGGGGCGCGAGGGGGATCAGGATGTCGACGTTCCAGTGCTCACTTCGGACCCGTTCCGCTGCCGCCCAAGGTTTCTGCGGTGAAAATGTTAACCTTTATACCAGAGGCTGCCGTGCATCGCCTGCGTTGGTGAGGTGGTTTGGGGCGAACTCCGGGTTGGCCTTCATGGGCTGCGTTGGGCTTTCATTGGTGTTCGGCGTAATTGGCCGTCCATGCAATGAGCGAACACTGGGATGTGGTGGTGGTCGGGGGAGGTGCGGCAGGGCTGTTCTGTGCCCGGTCGGCGGGATTGCGTGGGCGGCGCGTGGAGTTGCTGGAGCACAATCCACGGCCCGGCAACAAGATCCTGATCTCCGGCGGAGGGCGCTGCAATTTCACCAACATCGGCGCGACGCCGGCCAACTACGTCACCTCGGGCAGTCCGCATTTCCTGAAGTCGTCGATGGCCCGGTTCACATCGGCCGATTTCCTTGCGCTGGTCGAGCGTCACGGGATCGCTTGGCATGAAAAGAAGCTGGGGCAGTTGTTCTGCGATCAGAGTTCAAAGCAGATCCTGCAACTGTTGGAACAGGAATGCGGCGATGCCGGGGTACGGATCACGGTGAACTGCAAGGTGGAGGGAGTGGAGCGGTTGCCCGAGGGCGGTTGGCAGATTCGCACCTCGCAGGGCGAGCGCACGGCCGATTCGCTGGTGATCGCCACGGGCGGGCTTTCGTTCCCGAAGCTGGGCGCGACGCCCTGGGGATACCACATCGCACGGCAATTCGGGGTGCCGCTGGTGGAGCCACGTCCCGGATTGGTGCCGCTGATGCTGCCGGCGGCACGTTACTCGGCGTTCACGGCGTTGAGTGGATTATCAATCGATGTCGAGACCTGGGTGAGTGCCGACCGGCCGCGCTTCCGCGAGAACACGCTGTTCACGCATCGCGGGCTCAGTGGTCCGTCGATCCTGCAAATCTCGAGCGTGCTCAAGCCGCGCGAATCGTTCCGGATCAATTTGCTGCCCGGCGTGGATGCAAAGGCATTCCTCATGTCACACCGGATGGGTGGCAAAGATCTGAAGTGGGCGCTGCGTCAGGTGCTGCCGGAGCGGTTCGTTCAGGCGTGGTTGGGGCCGAACGCGGCTCCACGGCCCTTGGCTCAATTGCCGCAACGCGAGATCGACACGTTGGCGACACAGCTCTCGGGCTGGGAGCTCCAACCAGACGGCGACGAAGGGTATCCGAAGGCGGAGGTGACGGTGGGTGGTGTGGACACCTCCGCGCTGTCGTCCAAGACGATGGAGTGTCGGGACGTGAAGGGGTTGTTCTTCATCGGCGAGGTGGTGGATGTGACCGGCTGGCTGGGCGGCTACAACTTCCAGTGGGCATGGGCCAGCGCCTATGCAGCCTCTCAGGCCGTCTGAGTGCGGCGGGCCTTTTCGGCAGCTACTGCGTTGGATCGGGGGTCGAGTACCGCAAGGGGTACACGACCCCCGATCCGCCTTGTCCCTGCCGAAAATTCCTCGCCGCACTCAGGCGGCCTGGGCCGGGGAGCAGAGGGTACACGACCCCCGATCCGCCTTGTCCCTGCCGAAAATTCCTCGCCGCACTCAGGCGGCCTGGGCCGGGGAGCAGAGGGTACACGGACCCCCGATCCGCCTTGTCCCTGCCGAAAATTCCTCGCCGCACCCAGGCGGCCTGGGCCGGGGAGCAGAGGGTACACGGACCCCCGATCCGCCTTGTCTCTGCCGAGAATGCCTCGCCGCACCCAGGCGGCCTGGGCCGGGGACCAAAGACACGACCCCCGATCCGCCTTGTCCCTGCCGAAAATGCCCGCCGCACTCAGGCGGCCTGGGCCGGGGATCAGAGGGTACACGACCCTCGATCCGCCTTGTCCCTGCCGAAAATGCCCGCCGCACCCAGGCGGCCTGGGCCGGGGATCGGGGTGGCGGTTGTATTTCTCGTTGTGCCGCGAGGCCCTATCGGCTGAAGGGCTGGAGGTCGACCCGAGCGACTTCGGCTCCGCAGTACAGGCACACCGGGCGCTTGCCCATGAGCTTGCGGCTGCACTTCGGGCAGTCGGGATTAACCTTGGCCACCTTGCCGTCGAGTTTGCCGTCTCGCAGATCGATCTCCTGGACCCGTTGGACGAGCTCTGCGTCGGTGCAGCCATGCTTCTCCTTGAGGATCGTCCACAGCGCTTCGGTGAGCATGAAGAGTTTCTCCACGTCGCACTGGATGATTTCGTTTTGGGCACGGACGTCGGTCGCAGCCCGGGAAACGGATTCGCCGCCATCGCGGCCCTGCGCCTCCATCAAATGGGCGGCGCTGGAGAAAAGAACATCCTCAATCATGGTTGTGTATCCTGTGGAATGGATCCAACATAGCGACTGTCGCGGCGTTTGGATGAGCCGAAGCGTGCTCTACCATGTCCCAATTTTTAATCCAGGCAACCATCCATGCGGGAGCAGGCGAGTCTTTCCATGCGGTGAGACTCGAAAGGTCGGGTGGATTGTCGCGTCGGATCGCGGCTGTCACCCAAGTCGACCTGAAACACGCTTATTTGCGAACCATCACGGTCGGCTTTTCGAAGAGTTCACCGTCGCCGAGATGTTTGAGCACGAAGCGCTGCAGAGCCCGAGTGTCCGCCGTGAGCAGCAGACGATTGTGTTCAACGTGATGGGCGAGCGCCTTCGGATTGGCGGTAAGATGTTTTTCCAACCAACCGAAATTCGTGGGCGTCACTTTCAACTGCGATGCCCGTAGCGTCACTCGCATGAGCAGATGGCCGGGGAACATGGCAGTCGCCACGTTGTGGGTCTGTTTGAGTCCGTAAGTACAGTCGCTTGGGATCATGTCCAGAAAACAGTCCTGTTCGAGTTTGAAGAGATGGACTGTGAATTCGCCCTGTTTGCCGTCTGGTTCTGTGGTGGTGAGTTTGTATGCTTTGCCGTCGGTCTTCTCGATTTTCCAAATCTCCGACGGCTTCGTTTCGCCCTCGATTCGCCATTCTCCGAGCAAGTCCGAATCGAAGACCACGTCCTTCTCCCTGTAGAACGGGTTCACGGACGGAAGGCATGCGCTCAACAGCGCGGCAGTGATGGTCACCGCAATCAAGAATCGCATTTTCATGGGTGGTCTTTTGATTGGTTGCTGCGGTTTGATGTTCGACCCGCTCGCTCCGCTATCAACCCAGATCGCGGTTTCTGGTACCCGTCTGGAGATGGTAGCATGGGTTAGGATCCACCGGCAAACTGGCAAGAACTAAGCCAGCCTGGCCAAGATCATGGGTACTGGACTTCAACAACGGACTCCTGCCGCTCAAGCTAAAGTGCCCTCGGTGCCCTGGGAGAGTTTTGGGGCTGCCTTTACAGCTGGCGAAAACGCGACTGATTCAAATTCGAAAATCGTCTCCGTTCCCTGTTTGCAGGCTGTCTACCTCGATCGATCATTGCCCGGTTGCGGAATCCGGAACGCACCAGAGCAGCCCCGGCTTGTTTAGGTTCTGCTCCCGTTGGAAATCTTCGAAGCGAATGAAGTGAACTCGGCCGCTGAAGCCTGTGATCACCGCCCCTTTTTTGTGCCTGCGACCAATGCCTTCCTCGAGGCTGGGATACTAGCTGGCATCATGTCCCCGGTTGGCGTCCCAGACGGCCCCGAACTGTTTGATGTCGGGTTCCCAATGGACATAAGCTGTCGGATTGAATTGGGTGATCTTGTACTTTGGGCGATCCATCTGACCGAATCGGCAGACCGCACCGTTCATGATGTAACTCGACACCCGTTGGCCACGCTGAATGAACGAGACATGGTTGGTCCGATCGAGAGGACAGTAGTAGACCTTTCGAACCCCGAGATATTTGAAGTACAAACCCTGTTCCACCATGGTCAACTCATTGGTTTTCCAAGGATCGGGCGCATGCCCGGACGTGGGTTGATACAACCAACCCGGACCGTAGGAGTTTTCCCAGTTGGGCCATGGCATGCCGTCGCTGTTGTCTCCCACGTAGAGTTGAAGAGCCAATCCCAGCTGCCGGTTGTGCTCACACATTGGGTGCGAGAGACCTTCTCCTTTGCAGTCGCCAAGGCCGGCAAGAGCATACCAGCCAGAATGGCAATGATGGCGATCACCACCAGGAGTTCGATCAGCGTAAAGGTACTGACCGAAGCAGGAGACACAACTCGTTGGCGCATCGCGGAGAGATGAGTTTTTGAACCGAAGCTTCCAACGATGTTCCAGTCCAATCAGCGCTGACAAGGTGGCCCAGGCGCCGCTTCCGTGACGAATTGCGCAAAAATAATTGTGGGCGGCGAGGGACTTGGACCGAACGGCCTAGAGGGGTGGTGTGCTAAAAATCCTGCCACCGTCGCCAACCGAGACAAATCGATGGGTTCTGGGGTCTCCTCTGGAAACGAGGTCCCGGAACGAATGCCGACTTTGGACTGGCGAGCCATGGGTCGCATATGGATGAAACCCGCCCGATTCAAAGTTAAAGACCGTTTCCTTACCACGTTCCCGCAGCGGATGAACCAGGGGTCAGGCATCAGCGAGCAGTCGCAGCATGCCCCGAGGACCCTGCTCAATCGTTGCTCGCAGTCCTGCGGCCCTGCAGGCCGCCAGGAGAGCCCCGGGCTGCAGCCTCAGCTTGCGGTAGCTGCTGATTTTTGTTTGCCACTTCCCGTTGACCTCCTCGTGCAGGAGGTCGTGGACGCGCACGTGCTGTCCTTCATCTTCCAAGAAGCAGGTCAGGATTCGGTGCTCATCGGATCGAACAGGAATGAAGCGCCTATCGCCGACCGGCAGTTCCGAGTAGTCGCGGAAAGTCGCGATGAACCGCCCCCCTCGGCAAAGACGACTGCCTATTCGTCCCACCAGTTGCACCACCAACTCCATGCTGTGCAGATGGGTGAGTGTGTCACCCATACAGACGATCAGGTTTGGGGTCTCCGGATGCCCCAAACCCACCTCAAAATCGAGGAGATCAGCACAGTGGGTTTCGACAGGCAGCCCTTGCGCAGATTCCGAGAGTTGTTTGATCAGCAACGGAGAAGAATCAAAAGCGATGACCCGCCACCCCAAGCGGGCCAGAGGGATCGTATGCATTCCAAAGCCGGCGCCAAGATCCACCGCAAGGGAGCCCTCAGGCACGAAGGCGGCCAAATCGGCTTGGCCTGTGTCGAACGCGACCTCGGCGCCTCCCACCATCCACGCGTAGACCGGCGCGAGGAGACCATCGTAGTGCTGCTCAACTGAGGACATTCGAAAAACGGGGTCAGTGAACCGAGATCGAGATCGGACGCCGTTTCTTGGATGGCTTCACAGACCGATTTGGAGCCCCTTTCGAAGTGCGCGGTAGTTTGATCGGGATTGGGGGTTCAGGTTCGCCCCACGCCCCGCTCCTCCTCACCTCACTGGCCGCAGCACTTCTTGTACTTCTTGCCGCTGCCGCAGGGGCAGACGTCGTTGCGGCCGACGCGGGGAACGGCGCGCACGGGTTGGGCCTTGGCCAACACTTCGTTGGCTTCGGTGACCACGTTGCTGGATTCAGCCAATGAGGCCGGATCCTGGAACGGGGCGGCCGTTTCGTGGACGGTCGTCTGCGGCAGGTTGTGCAGGAACTGCTCGAAGGCCATGAGGCTCGAGGCGCTGCGGAAGATGTTGTGGCAGATCTCCGACTTGATGTTGACCATCAGGGCGTCGAAGAGCTTGAAGGCTTCGGCCTTGTACTCGATAAGCGGATCGCGCTGGCCGTAGGCGCGCAAACCGATGGAGTTGCGCAATGAATCCATCCCGTAGAGGTGCTCCTGCCACAGGCGGTCGATGGCATCGAGGATGGTGTAGCGCTCGATGTTGGCCAACGCGTCGGCGCGTTCGAAGCTCACCTTCAGCTCGTAGGCCTCACGGATGGACTTCGACAGGAAGTTCAGCGCCGAGAACTGCGCCTCGTTGAGGCCATCGAACATCGACCCTTCCACCGGAGCCACCTTGCCCGCCCTAGCGGCCTTGAGGATCTCCTCCTCGGGCATGCCCAAGGGGAAGTTCATATTCACCCAGTCGGCCATGCCCCGGATGTCCCAATCGCCGGGATCCGAATCGCGGTGCGTGAATTGCTCCACCTTTTGCAGGACCACCTCTTCCATGATGTCCATGAGGCGGTCGCGGACGTCGTCGGCATGGATGATGTCGTTGCGGAAGCCGTACACGACTTCGCGCTGCTTGTTCATCACGTCGTCATACTCGAGCGTGCGCTTGCGCTGCTGGAAGTAGTGGCCTTCGACGCGTTTCTGGGCGGTCTGGATGGAGCGGTTGAGCAGCGGGTGCTCGAGTTCTTGGCCTTCTTCGAGGCCCATGCGCTCCATGACCTTGGTGATGCGCTCGGAACCGAAGAGGCGCATGAGGTCGTCTTCCAGCGAGATGAAGAAGTGCGACGAGCCCGGGTCGCCTTGACGCGAGCAGCGGCCACGCAACTGGCGGTCGATGCGGCGAGATTCATGGCGCTCGGTGCAGAGCACATGCAGGCCGCCTAGTTCGCCGACTCCGGCCCCCAGTTTGATGTCGGTGCCGCGTCCGGCCATGTTGGTGGCGATGGTCACCGCACCCTTCTGCCCGGCACGGGCGACGATCTCGGCCTCCTGTTCGTGGTACTTGGCGTTGAGCACCGAGTGGACGATGCCCTCCTTCTTGAGCATGCGGCTGAGCATCTCGCTCGACTCCACGGAAATGGTTCCCACCAAGATGGGGCGGCCTTGCGCGTGGAGTTCCTTGAGCTCTTTGAGCACGGCGTTGAACTTCTCGCGGCGGGTCTTGTAGACCGTGTCGTTGGAATCCTTCCGGATGTTGGGCCGGTTGGTGGGAATGGTGAGCACGCCCAGCTTGTAGATATCGAAGAACTCCTGGGCCTCGGTCTCGGCGGTGCCGGTCATGCCCGCCAGCTTGGTGTAGAGGCGGAAGTAGTTCTGGATGGTGATCGTGGCGAGTGTCTGGGTCTCGCGCTCGATCTGGACGTTCTCCTTGGCCTCGACCGCCTGGTGCAGGCCTTCGCTCCAGCGACGACCGGTCATGAGGCGGCCGGTGTGCTCGTCGACGATGATGACCTTGTTGTCTTGCACCACGTACTGCACGTCGCGCTCGTAGAGGCAGTAGGCCTTGAGCAGCTGACTCAGGGCGTGGATGACTCCGGCTTTTTCTTCGAATTGGGCCTGAATACCGCCCTTGGCTTCCATGCGCCCCTTGGCATCGAGCTCCGGAGAGGTGTCGATCTGGTGGTAGAGCGTGGGCAGGTCGGGCAGCACGAAGGCGTCGGGATCGTTCGGGCTGAGGTGGGCGCGGCCCTTCTCGGTGAGGTCGGCCTCGTGGGACTTCTCTTCGATGGCGAAGAAGAGTTCCTCTTTCTGGGTGTACAGTTCTTTCTTGGATTGGTCGGTCAGCAGGAGGGCCTCGTAGCGCTGTACCAACTGCTGGTTGCGCGGCTCTTCGAAGACGCGCATGAGTCCTTCGGAGCGCGGTTGGCCGAGTTTGGATCGGTACAGCAGCATACCGATCTCCTGTTCCAGATCGGCGGCGTTCTTGGGAGGGACGCCGTTTTCCGGGCGCAGCTTGGGAATGAGGGCCTCGGCTTCGCGCAGGAAGCGGTTGCAGAGTTCTTGCTGGGCCTGGACCAGGCGTTGGACCGCCGGCTTGAACTCCACGAACTTCTGGTCCATCGACACGACCGCGGGGCCCGAGATGATGAGCGGGGTGCGCGCCTCGTCGATGAGGATGGAGTCCACCTCGTCGACGATGGCGAAGTAATGGCCGCGCTGGACCTGCTCTTCCTTGCGAGTGGCCATGCCGTTGTCGCGCAAGTAGTCGAAGCCGAATTCGGCGTTGGTGCCATAGGTGATGTCGCACTGATACATCTCTCGGCGCACCGACGGCGGTTGGTCATGCAAGATGCAGCCGACGGTGAGGCCCAAGAACTTGTACACATGGCCCATCCAGTCGGAGTCGCGCGCGGCGAGGTAGTCGTTGACGGTGACCACGTGCACGCCGCGTCCGGACAAGGCGTTGAGGTACACGGGCAGGGTGCCCACCAGAGTCTTGCCTTCGCCGGTGGCCATTTCAGCGATGCGGCCCAGGTGGAGGCCCATGCCGCCGATGAGCTGGACGTCGAAGGGGACCATTTCCCAGCGGATGGGATGTCCGCGCACTTCGACGTCGGTGCCGCAGAGGCGGCGGCAGGCGTTTTTGACGACGGCGAAGGCTTCGGGGATCAGGGCTTCGAGCTCGCGCTTGAGTTCGTCGTTGTCCTGGATGGTCGACAGGCGGGCTTTCCAGGCGGCGGTCTTTTCGCGGAGCACCGACTCCGGTTGGGACTGGAGTTCCTGCTCGATCTGGTTGATCCGGGCAACGAGCGGACGGAGGCGCTTGACCTCACGGTCATTGCGGGACCCGAATATCTTACGGAAAATCAGACCGATCATGGGTGTCTCAAGTTAAAGAACGTGCAAGCTAAGTAACCCCACCCCCAGCGTCAAAGGCTTTGACCGGGGCGATCTTCGCAAGGGGTCGGTCCCACCTATTTACACAAAAGGGGTCACTCTTTACTATTTGGCGGCTTTTGTAGGGGCTCCGCGGGACCGGTCCTGCGCTCGCAGGGAACGTGGGGACAGGCTGGGCTTTCGCGCTGGCGCGCAAGGGGGAATAGGGTGAGGACGTTCCTATGCTCGCTTCGGACCGATCCCGCTACGCCTGGCGTATTTGTGAGCTCCGCGGGACCGGTCCTGTGCTCGCAGGGAACGTGGGGACAGGCTGGGCTTTCGCGCTGGCGCGCGAGGGGGAATAGGGTGAGGACGTTCCTATGCTCGCTTCGGACCGATCCCGCTACGCCTGGGGTTGGGTGTTTGGGCAGCGGGATCAACCGTTGGGCTCAATCCTCCGGGCGTTCTCCGCTCGGGGCCATTTTCACGAGGCGGGGCATGAATTCGGCCAAGACTTCGACGAGATCGGTTTGCGCGGCCATGACTTGGTGGATGTCTTTGTAGACCATGGGCACTTCATCGATACCCGCAGACAGGAGTCGGACGTTCCGCTCGCGCAGGATGGGGTTGACGGTGCTCCAGTCGAAGGTGGCTTCGGCCTTGGTGCGGCTCATGACCCGCCCCGCGCCGTGGGAGGCCGACCCGAGCGACCCGTCGCCGCCCTTGCCGCGGACGATGAATCCGGGGGTGGCCATGGAGCCGGGGATGATTCCCAAGACGCCGGCATGCGCGGGCGTGGCGCCTTTGCGGTGGACCACCACGTCGTGGGGGACGCCGTCGATAACGTGCCGTTCCTTCCAGGCGAAGTTGTGGTGGTTTTCGATGTCCAGGAGCACCTCGGCACCGAGGTGACGGGCGATGTGGCGGTGGATGAGTTCGTGGTTGGCCGCGGCGTAACGGCCCATGAGCTCCATGGCCGACCAGTATTCCTGGCCTTCAACGGAATCGAGGTCGAGCCAGGCGAGCCGATGGTAGTCCTTGGGCAACTCCGGGTGCATGGCCATGGCGAGCTTGCTGTAGTGATCGCAGACGGCCGCGCCGGTGCCTCGGCTTCCGCTGTGGGACAGCAGGGCCAGGTATTCGCCCGGGGGCAGGGCCAGGGGTGCCGGATCAGCGGGGTTCGGGGAGTTGTGATGGGACTGCGGCAAGACCTGGAGCGTTCCAAACTCAACGAAGTGGTTCCCGCTGCCGCTGGTTCCGAGTTGGGCCCAGGCACGATCGCGGTTCTTGCGTGTTGTCGGACTGACGGTCCAATCGGCGTCCAAGACCCCGTGTTCGCGGCGGTTCTTGAAGGTTGCCCCGACACCGAATCGGGTCTCGGCTTCGATGGCGCGGACCAGTTCTTCGTGCCGCTCGGTCAGCGCCGATGCGGGCCAATCGAGGACCGTGAGCTTCATGCGGCAGGCGATGTCCACGCCGACGGCGTAGGGGATGACGGCACCTCGGGTCGCCAGGACGCCACCGATGGGCAGGCCGTAGCCGACATGGGCGTCGGGCATCAGGGCACCGGCCACTGAGATGGGCAGCTCACAGGCTCGGGCCATTTGGGCCAGGGCCTGTGCCTCGAGGTCTTGGCCCCATTGACGCCAAGGCGCTTGGCCGGGGACGAAGGTCGTGGGCACAGCCAGGAGGGCTCGTGCGAACTCGCTCCGGAGATCGTCACCGGCGTGCGCCGCAGGATCCCGCAGCACCGTCTCGACGGCTTCGGGGATCCGCTGCTTGTCGTTGCCGGCGAGGCAGTATCGGGAAATGAAGGTCAGCGCCGCGCGGACCGGCTCGCCCGGCGGCACGCCCATCTTGATGAGGTGTTTTTCGTTCATGGAATCGGAATTGGATCAGGTTCCGACCTGCACCCGCCAGACGGTGGGAGCGATCGGTTCGGTGGTCACGGTGATCGGGAGGAACTCTTGGAGGATGAGGGATTGAGTGCGGGTGTGGTTGCTGGGTGCGGTGGTGGTGAAGCTGCCTCCGCGGCCGATGGCCAGCGGTAGCAGCAGTTGGTCGGCGAGGTGCTCGTCGACCGAGGCCCCGCTGGCGATGAAGGCTTCGGCGGACGCGAGGGCGTCGCCAGCGACTTGCTCGGCACGGACCCGCGGGGATCCGAAGCCGGTGAACACGTTGGCGAAACCGTCGCCAGCCGTGAAAACGTGCACGGTGTTTCCGGGGCCGAGGGCCTCGGCATGTTCGTGGACCATGCACTGTTCGGGGTCCAGGGCGAGCCGCCGCCGCAGGGTCTCGGCCTCCCGTTGTGCGACCTGGCGGGGTAGGCCGGCCAGGCAGATGCGGGCCCAGGCCGCGGGCGGGGCACCCGGGGTGCGCACGTCTCCCAATCGGAGTGGATTGAGGTCGCCGGCAGGCCGGATGGAGACGCGGCATCGGCCGCCGCCGTTGGGGTGGAAGCCGGGACGATCGAGCGTGGCGGTTACGTCGAAGCCGATCCTTCGCAGGAGCGGCAGGAACGCCTGTTCGATGAAGGGGAATGGCGGCGCGAAAGGGTTGTGCGTCCCGCCCTCCAGCACCAGGTCGCTCGGTTGCCGCGCCAGCAGCAGCGCCGGCAGGATCGATTGCAGGAGCAACATCGTGCTGCCCGAGCTGGCGATCCGAAATTCATGGGTGCCGGTCACGAGGGGGCCCGGAGTGAACGTCAATTCCTGGGAACCCAAGGCCGCCCCTTCCGCGGTGGCCGATCCGATGCGGACCGCGGCCTCGACGCAGGCCAGGTGCTGGCGCATGAGTCCCGGTTTGGAACGTCTGGCCCGAATTCGGTGGATGCGGAATGCCCGGCCGGTGATGAGGCTCAGCGCCAAGGCCGATCGCAGAATCTGCCCGCCGCCTTCACCTTGGGAACCGTCGAGTGTGCTGCAGGCGGGTGCCATTTCCGGGGTGTTGGTCGTGTGTGAGGTGAGCGTCATGTCCGTGACTTGTACTTTCTGGAAACCGTAATGCAGGGGGCGTGCCAGAGGTCAAAAAGGGTTGAAATCCGGGGTTTTTCAAAGAATACCGCTTCCGATGGGGTTTAATAACTCGCGGTAAAGCGAACACATTTGCCAAAAAGAGAACCACATCCTCAGACTCCGAGGTGATCGGCGGTGGTCCGGCGTCTCCGTGGGCGATCGCGCCATCCCATCCATCCTCCCATGAAAAAGACGGTCGTTCTCGGCATTCTGGGCAGCGTGCTCGATTCGGGGTTCCATACCGAGCGTTGGCGCAAGTGGCGTCCGAGTGTCTCGCTCTGCCAGCAGGATGACCTGGCGGTGAGCCGCTTCGAGTTGCTGCATCAGGCTCCCCATGAAGACGTTGCCCGCTGCGTGGCTGCCGATATCGCCCGGGTCTCCCCGGGCACTGAGGTCCGTCTGCACCGTCAGGCCCTCCGCGATCCTTGGGATTTCGAGGAGGTGTTCGGTGCCTTGCACGAGTTCGCCCGCGGTTACCGGTTCGACCCGGACCAAGAAGACTACCTCGTCCACATCACCACCGGGACCCATGTGCAGCAAATTTGCCTCTTTCTGCTGACGGAGAGCCGGCATTTGCCGGGCCGGTTGGTCCAGACCTCGCCGAAGGAACGGCAGTCGAAATCGAAGTCACCGCTGGGGGTTGCCCATGTCATCGACCTCGACCTGTCGCGCTACGACCGGATCGCGGCCCGGTTCCGCAAGGAGGCCAGCGAGGCCCGGAGCTTCCTCAAGTCGGGCATCGAGACTCGAAATGGGGGGTTCAACCGCTTGATCGAGCAGATCGAACAAGTCGCCGTGCAGTCGCGCGATCCGGTGCTCCTCATGGGGCCCACCGGTGCCGGCAAGTCCCAGTTGGCTCGGCGCATCTATGAGCTCAAGCGGTCACGACACCGGTTGACCGGGACGTTCGTGGAGGTGAATTGCGCCACCTTGCGGGGTGACGCGGCGATGAGCGCGCTGTTCGGCCACGTGAAAGGTGCCTTCACCGGAGCCCTGAAGGATCGTCTCGGGCTGTTGCGTTCGGCCGATGGCGGTTTGCTCTTCCTCGACGAAGTGGGAGAACTCGGTCTCGACGAGCAGGCCCTGCTCTTGCGCGCCCTCGAGAGCAAACGGTTCCCGCCCTTCGGAGGCGATCAGGATGTCTCCAGCGACTTCCAGTTGATCGCGGGAACCAACCGCGACTTGCACTCGCGGGTGCGTGAAGGGCTTTTCCGCGAAGACCTTCTCGCCCGCCTGAATTTGTGGACCTTCCGCCTGCCCGGCTTGCGGGATCGCCCCGAGGATCTGGAGCCCAACCTCGACTATGAACTCGAGCAGTATGTGCGTCGACACGGTACCCGAGTGACCCTGAGCACGGAGGCCCGTGACCGATTCCTCGCCTTCGCCCAGTCGTCCGAGGCGCGGTGGAGCGCCAATTTCCGCGATCTCAACGCGGCGGTCACCCGCATGGCCACCTTGGCCGAGGGCGGTCGCATCACCGGGAAGGTTGTGGACGAGGAGTCGGCCCGCCTCCGTGCCGCTTGGGCCGGCCTTGGGACGGAGTTGGACGGCGGCAGTGCGTCCGATCCGCTGCTGGGGCCCGAGCGATGGGCGGCGATCGATCCCTTCGACCGGGTGCAACTCGCTGAGGTGATCCGGGTCTGCCGCGAATCGAAGAGTCAGTCGGAGGCGGGGCGTCGGCTCTTCAGCGTCTCCCGACTGGCCCGGAAGCATGCGAATGACGCCGACCGTCTGAGCAAGTATCTGGCTCGGTTCGGTTTGAGTTGGAAGGACTGTTCCGAGAGCACGCCCTGACTTTGCTCTGGCGCGGAATTCCCCAGCCCGGGCAGCTTACCCAAACCTGCATGAAGCGATTTGTTCAACCCCTGATCTCCGGCACTGCTCTGGCCTTGGCGACTGGTTGGATGGCGATGGGTTGCAAGCCGGCTGAAGCGCCCGGCGCGGTTGCGGGTAAGGGCGGGGGCGGAGGTATGGCTTTCCAAGTGGTGGCGATTGAGGCGCGCCGTCAGGCTGTGGCCGAAGTGGTCTCACTCGTGGGAACCGTCACCGCCAACGAGTCGGTGGAAATCAAGTCCGAGACCGATGGCGTGGTGCAAACGATTGGGTTCTCCGAGGGCCAGTCGGTCGAGGCGGGTGCGTTGCTCGTGGCTTTGGATCAGTCGAAGTTCCAGACGTCGCTTCAAGAATCCGAGGCATCACTGGAATTGAGCCGGGCCAATTTCGACCGCGCCCAGCAGATGTTCCGCGATAAACTCATCGCCCAGCAGGAGTTCGATCAGGCGGCCGCGACGTTCCGGGTGAACCAGAGCGCCGTTGAGCTGCGCCGCCGGTTGCTCAAAGACGCGCGTATCGTGGCTCCCTTTGCCGGTACCACCGGATCGCGCCAGGTCAGTCCGGGACAAGTGATTTCGCGGAATACCCCGCTGACCACGCTCGTGGATTTGTCGGTGATGAAGGTGGAGTTGAGCCTGCCGGAGCGGTTTCTGGGTCAGGTTCGCAATGGTCAGAAGGTGGACTTCCGGGTGGATGCCTACCCGCAGGAGCGCTTCACCGGGGAGGTCTACTTCATTTCACCGCAATTGGACCCGGGTACACGCACCGCCTTGGTCAAGGCTCGGGTGGCCAATCCGGAAACACGCCTTCGGGGCGGCATGCTGGCCCAGTTGGATCTTTCGGTGCGACTTCGGGAATCCGCACTGGTCATCCCAGAGCCGGCGGTGATCGCCAACGGTGATACCAACACGGTCTTTGTGGTCAGCCCGCAAAACCAGGCCGTGTTGCGGCCGGTGCGCTTGGGGTTGCGCCTGGCCGGCAAGGCGGAGGTGCTGAGTGGTGTCGAGCCGGGCGAGAAAGTGGTGGTCGAGGGAGTGAAGAAGATTTTCCCTGGGGCTCCGCTGAAGTTGTCGGGCCCGGAATCGGCCGCACCGTACCAGCAATAAGCCGGGACGGCGTTCGGGATCCATTGCTGGCGGGTTTCCCTTACCGCCGGCATATCCCCATCTTCCTGAAAATGGGGTGGCGGTTCGATCTGACTTCGAGTCAGACAGTCTGCTCCGACATCTGCTCAGAAACAGGTTGACCAGACCATGGCCTCAAGGCCTTCTCAGGCATCCCCTTGTTACACCGTGAGTCCGGCTGTATCCATGACCTTGCGCCAGCGACTGGCCGTCTTGCGTGCTTGTGAGCCCGCCGAGGTGGGGGCTTGGGCACTGCTGGAGTGTGTTTATCCATGGAAACGACCGTTGTACCGCTTCGCGCGTGCTGTCCATCCCAAGGCCTTTGCCCAGGATGTGAGTGTGGTGGAGGACGCCCTCAATGCCACGCGCCCGGAACAAGTGAAGCTGGCCATCGCCGACTTGCATGATCCGGCCCGCCGCCGCCGTGTGTTCTGGCGGGATTCGTTGGGGTTGCGGGTTTCTGGCCGTCGGTTGCTGGCCGTGGCGCAGATGGGTTTCCAGGGTTTCTCGTCGAAGTGAGGCGGATTCTTGGCGTGCGACCGTTGTTTTGGCTGTTTTATCAAGGTGTGATGGGGTTTGAGGACGGTTCCGCTTGCCTCGGGTTGTTTCAAAGAAAAAGGCGCCTGCGTTGCCGCAGGCGCCTTTGAAATACCTTGGGAAGGATTACTCCTGAGCCGGAGCACTGCCACCATCGGTGGACTCGGCTGCAGGCGCGTCGCCCGAGGAGGCCTTTTCCCGCTCTTCCATGGCAGCCTTGCGGCTGAGACGGACGCGGCCCTTCTCGTCTTGGCCGAGGAGCTTCACCCAGATCTCGTCACCGAGTTGGACGATGTCTTCGACCTGCTTGACGCGGAAGTTGGCCAGCTCGCTGACGTGCACCAGACCTTCGCGGCCCGGGAGGAACTCCACGAAGGCACCGAAGTCTTTGATGGTCACGACCTTGGCCCGATAGACCTTGCCGACTTCCAAAGGCTCGCCTGAGGTTTCGCCTTCGCCGCCAGCCGGGGCGTCGCTACGACGACCACCGCGCTCACCGCGATCTGACCGAGCGCCGCGATCTCCACCGCGCTCACCACGGCCGCCGCGATCACCGCCGCGAGGACCACGGTCTCCACCGCGATCACCGCCACGCTCGGGGCGCTCAGCGCGCTCCGGACGGGCCTCGCCTTCGGTGGCTGCAGGGGCTCCCTCTTCGGGGGCACCGGTGGAGGGCGGGATTTCTCCACGCTCTTCCATGGCGGCCTTGCGGCTGAGCTTCACGCGGCCCTTTTCGTCGACGCCGATGCACTTCACCCAGATGTCGTCACCCATCTTGATGACGTCTTCAACGCGGGCGACGCGCTTGTTGGACAGCTCGCTGACATGGACCAGGCCGTCTTGACCCGGGAACACTTCGATGAAGGCTCCGAATTCCTTGATGGTCACGACGCGGCCCTTGTAGACCTTGCCGATTTCGATCTCGGCGCTCAGAGCTTCGATTTCGCGGCGGGCGATTTCCATGCCTTCCGGGGACACGGAGAACACCTTCACGGTTCCGTCGTCCTCGATGTTGATTTCGCAACCGGACTCTTCGACCAGGCGCTTGATGTTCTTGCCGCCAGGCCCGATCAGCGCGCCGATCTTCTCGGGGTTGATCTTCAGGGTGACGATGCGCGGGGCGTACTTGGAGATGTCGGAGCGCGGGGCCGGCAGCGTGGTGAGCATGTGGGCCAGGATCTGGCCACGGGCCACGCGGGCCTTCTCGATGGTCTGCTCCATGATCGGCAGCGGGATACCCTTGAGCTTCAAATCCAGCTGGAAGCCGGTGATGCCCTTGTCGGTGCCCGCGATCTTGCAGTCCATGTCGCAGAACGCGTCTTCCCAGCCGATGATGTCGGTGAGGAGCTTGTAGCGGGAGATCTGATGATCAGCGCCGTATTCGGTGCAAATACCGATGGAAATACCAGCCACCGGGCGGGTGATGGGCACGCCGGCATCCATGAGGGCCAGGGTCGCACCGCAGACCGACGCCATGGAGGTGGAACCGTTGGATTCCATGATCTCCGCCGTGATGCGGACGGCGTAAGGGTACTCGCTGAGGGGGATCACCGGGCGCACACTGCGCTCGGCGAGGGCTCCGTGGCCGATTTCGCGACGGCCGGGGCCGGTGATGCGGCCCGTCTCACCGACGGAGAAGTTCGGGAAGTTGTAGTGCAGCAGGAACTGCTTCTTGGTCTCGCCTCCGGTGTAGGAGTCGAACTGCTGGATGTCGTCGCTGGTGCCCAAGGTGGCCAAGCAGACGGCTTGGGTCTCGCCGCGGGCGAACACGGCCGAACCGTGGGCGCGGGGCAGGAAGCCCACTTCGCTGGACAGGGCGCGGATGGCGTCGAAGTCACGGCCATCCAAACGCTTGGAGTGGTCGAGCACGAGGCTGCGGACCGCTTCCTTCTGGATGTAGTACTGGGCGTCCTTGATGACGAATTCGGTCACCTTGTCGGCGCCGAATTGGGCGACGAGCTTCTGGCCGACTTCGGCGAAGATGGCGTTGACGGCGGCTTCGCGGGCCAGCTTCTGCGGGGTGAGGAGGGCCGGGATGATGCGGTCACCGGCCAGGGTCTTGGCGGCGGTGAGGATTTCTTCCGGCACGATGGTCACCGTGATGGCGCGCTTGGTCTTGCCGGCCTTGGCGGCCAGTTCTTCCTGGGCGGCGATCAAGGGTTGGCAGGCGGCCTGGGCGAACTTCAGGGCGGCGATGAAATCGGCCTCGGAGATTTCGTTGGCGGCGCCCTCGTACATGACGACGTCGGTCTTGTTGCCGACGTAAATCAGGTCGAGGTCGGACTGGGCCTGCTGCTCATGCGTGGGGTTCACCACGAACTCACCGGCGACGCGGGCGATACGGACAGCGCCGAGCGGGCCGTCCCAAGGAATGTCGGAAACGGTCAACGCAGCCGAGGCTCCGAGGATGGAGAGGATGTCGGCATCGTTCTGGCC
>Ga0255100_1000171_pt1 | contig 30171 bp, 25 predicted proteins | sample Colum_Colum_RepB_2_FD_188449 | JGI IMG/M metagenome (GOLD analysis project Ga0255100, IMG submission 188449) | Freshwater microbial communities from Columbia River, Oregon, United States - Colum_Colum_RepB_8d | ecosystem: Environmental > Aquatic > Freshwater > River | place: USA: Oregon...
AAGCCGGCGGGTTTCATGGATCTGCCATAGTACGCCGAAGGTGCCGAGCGAGCGCTTTTCTTCCAAGGGGTCGAAAAAGGTATAAACCGCCGACAGGCCGTTTTCGAGCCTGTCTGTCACCAATACCCCCAGCAAGTGACCCTTGGCGCGCAGGGTGAAGTACTGGGTACCGTCACATCGCTTCAGCAGAAAAGCCTCGAATTGCTCGCGGCTTGGGGGGTACATGTCGCCATCGCCGTGGCGTACGGCTATGTAATGCTTGTACAGCAGGAAATACTCGTCATCGATGATCGAATCCACTTCGGCTACTTCGACATCGGAATTGCGCTTCAGCACACGGTCGAAGCGGCGGTTAAGTTCAAACTGCTGCACCAGCACCCGGCACGACAGACACTGCTGGCAGTTCTTGCAATTCGGGCGGTAGACATGACTCCCGCTGCGGCGAAAACCGATTTCTGACAGACGGCTGTTGTGTGATTGCTCTACCTGGAATTCAGGATCAATGAACAGTGTCTGCGCCTCCTGATCCGGCAGATAACTGCACTTGTGCGGCTGGGTAGTAAACAGCCGGATGTCTTTCAGCGAGGTCATGGCAGCGGCCAGAAACAATATTGCGCTATTGTAAGGGCCAGTGTGCAGGGCGGGAAATGTCCGCTGTGGATGGCAGATATTGCATGAATTCCTGCCGCGCAATCTGACGTGCACCGAGGGTGGCGAGGTGCGGATTCGTCACCTGGCAATCGATCAGGCGATAACCTGCCGGTATCAATGCCTTTACCAGTGTGGCAAGAGCAGCCTTCGAAGCATCGGATTCGCGGCTGAACATCGACTCACCGAAGAATATTCCCTCAAGCGCGACGCCGTACACGCCGCCCACCAGTTTGCCGTCCTGCCAGGTTTCGACTGAATGTGCATGCCCGAGGTGGTGCAACTCGCTATATGCCTGCTGCATGTCAATATCCAGCCAAGTGCCGTCGCTGTCGCGGCGATTGCCGGCGCAACCGAGCAACACATCCGCAAATGCCTGGTCTGAGCTGAATGTAAAGCGGCCGCTTCGCAGTGTCTTGGCCAGGCTGCGGCTTATATGCAGCTCCGCCGGTAACAACACCATGCGAGGATCGGGTGACCACCACAGGATCGGCTGACCATCGCTGAACCAGGGGAAGATGCCAAGCTGGTACGCGCACAAGAGGCGGGCGGGACTCAAGTCGCCGCCAGCGGCCAACAGGCCGTTCGGGGTAGTGATCGCAGTGGACGGATCCGGAAACTCGAGACTTACCGGATCCAGCCAAGGCAGTGAGACACGCATGGGTGTTAATGGCTAGTGTTCATGGGTGTCGAGATATTTCTCGGCGTCGAGGGCTGCCATGCAACCGAAACCTGCCGAGGTAATGGCTTGGCGGTATACATGGTCGGCTATATCGCCGGCAGCGAACACCCCGGGAACACTGGTCGCGGTTGCATTGCCGGTGATACCAGAACGTATCTTGATGTATCCATCAGCCATGTCGAGCTGACCTTGGAAGATATCTGAGTTGGGCTTATGACCAATTGCAATAAAAACTGCACTTAAATCAATGGTTTCGGTTGATGACGTGAGAGTGCTTTTAACTCGCATACCTGAGACAGAACCACCGGTTCCCAGCACTTCGTCAAGAGCGTGGTTCCACAGGATGCGGATCTGGCCGGCTTTTTCCTTCTCGAACAATTTGTCCTGCAGGATTTTTTCGGCTTTCAGCTTGTCGCGACGGTGTACCAGCGTGACGTGGGTTGCGATATTGGAAAGATACAGTGCTTCTTCGACTGCGGTATTGCCACCGCCGATTACCGCAACGCGTTGCCCTTTGTAGAAAAAGCCATCGCAGGTGGCGCAGGCGCTGACCCCACTGCCCATGTACTGCTCTTCCGACGGCAGGCCGAGGTACTGCGCCGAAGCGCCCGTGGCAATGATCAGCGCATCACAGCTGTAGGTGCCCATGCTGCCAGTCAGCACGAACGGGCGCTGGGACAGATCGGTTTTGTCGATATGATCAAAAATGATATTGGTTTCAAAGCGTTCCGCATGATTTTTCATGCGTTCCATTAGATCGGGGCCGGTTAATCCGTGAGCGTCACCAGGCCAGTTGTCGACTTCGGTAGTCGTGGTCAGCTGGCCACCTTGCTGCATCCCGGTAATGATGACGGGCTTCAGGTTGGCGCGGGCGGCATAAACAGCGGCGGTGTATCCGGCCGGGCCGGAGCCAAGAATGATCAAACGGTGATGCTGGATGGAGCTCATGGGTAAGGCTGTCCTTGAAATTGTGTGAAGGCATTATGCAGGCGACATTATCGATAACCAATTGCCGCCGGCAATGTGCCTGATTGAAAACAACGATGACCGCCAGAATTGGACTACGGACTAAGTGATGCAATGTAGGCAGAGAGCGCCACGATATCTGCCGGAGTCAGTTTGGCTACTACTTCAGTCATCAATGGCGACCACAACCCTTTGCGGCTGCCGGTTTGAAGATCGTACAGCTGACGGGCGATATAGCTGGGAGAGCGGCCGGCCAAACGAGGCACCGGGCCAAGTCCGTGCAGATTTTCGCCATGGCACAGCGCACAGGCTTTGGTTTTGGGATCAGTTCCAGCAGCCAATACACGACCACGTTCAACACTGCCAACTGGCACGTAGGCAATGAAGCCGGAATGGCTGTCGCGCAGCTCGGTGCGTTCGAGGTCTTCCGGCATTTCGAGGACGCGATTGCCGATCGGTTCTTCGCCACCGCCGGGTTTAACGATGGACATGAAGCCTGACACGACAGTCTCCGGCACCATGCTGGTTTCCACCACCCGTATCCAGGGCCGTGGTGTAAGGCTGGCAAAGTAGTGTGCAGCAGCTTCAGCCTCCTCTGCTGTGGCATTGGCACCCACCGCCTGCATCAGTGATGGTGGCACCATTTGTGGCTCGGAACTCTTGCGCAGGCCGGCGCGATAGTCGGCCATCTGCTGCATGATGTACTCGGCCGACAAGCCGGCCAGGCTGGCATTCTCTGGCCGGCCCTGTCCATCAGGCAGGTGGCAGTAACCACAAGCGAACACCTGCGGCTGGCGTCCCTGTGCAACTACAGGCGGCATTACAGGGTGATCTTGCGGGTGCCAGTCAGGTGGCGAGAAACGGTCGCGAGGGAAGCTGAACTCCTGCTCGCTGCCGGGAACTCTATGCGCGCCGCTGGGGGCAGGCAGGGTGAGTCCTGGTGTGTTGATGCCGTAGGCCCACTCAAAGGGTGTTTGCGGACCAGCCGCTGGTTGTTGCGCCAGCACTGCGCTGCTAACCAGTAGTGGTAGCCAGCGTACAAACGGTTTCAGCATGGTGTATTGGTACATGGCAATCCCCTTGGTCTTGTCGTTGGCATGTTTATAGCGCAGCGTTGCAATTGAGGACAGCCCGACTACGTGCAATGAGGATATGCCCTGCTGTGTCAGCGCTCCTGCGCCATATCGCCGGCACCCGTTATTGTTTATGATAGGAATCTGTTTTTGGCGGAAAAATTCGGTAACCACGGTGGCAGCAGTCCGGGAAAAAGCGACCCGTAACGACACACCCAGCCCGACCAGCGGGCTGAGTCAGTTGTTCATGGTAGAGGGGATGATGATCATCTTCCTTGCGCTGGCGTTTTATCTGTTGCTGGCGCTGTTGTCGTATTCGCCACAGGACCCGGGCTGGTCCAGCACCGGCGAAAATGAAACCGTCAACAATCTGGTAGGTAACAGCGGTGCCTGGCTATCGGATGTGCTGTACCTGTTGATAGGCAACCTGGCCTACCTGCTGCCGCTGCTATTGTTCTACAAAGCCTACTCTTTGTTTCGCGAACGCCAGACTGTATCCACCTTCAACTGGCCGGTATTCAGCATGCGTGCTGCGGGTCTGGTAATGCTGTTGCTCAGCAGTTGCCTGCTTGCAAGTCTGCATTTCGCAAGCAGTCTGCAAAGCTCGGCGGGTGGCCTGTTGGGTCGTTCGCTTGTGTCCTTGTTGTTGCCGGCGTTCCAGTTGGTGGGTACTACGCTGCTCGCACTCACGATGCTGGTGCTGGGAATGACACTGGGACTCGGCTTGTCGTGGCTCAAGGTGGTGGACCGGACAGGTGCCATCAGCCTGAAGTGTTTCGGCTATGCAGGTGAGGCATGGCAGCGTCATCGCGAAAAGCAGCGCGAAGAAGAAGAAACCCGACACAACATCAACCAGCGCAAGGAAGCCCTCGACAACTTCATCGAGAAAGATGCCAAGAGACCACTGATCGAAATCACGCCGATCCGCGAAGCGCCACGTGAGCCCAGCCGACGTGTCGTGCGTGAAAAGCAGAAAGAGAAACAGGGCAAGCTGTTTGAAACTCCGGTAGTGGGTGACCTGCCGCCGATCACGCTGCTGAATGAATGGGAAGACAACAAGCCGGTTGGCTATTCACCGGAAGCACTTGAGGCAATGTCAAAGCTGCTTGAAATCAAGCTCAAGGATTTCAGTATCGACATCACCGTGGTCGGAATCAATCCCGGCCCTGTCATCACGCGGTTTGAGGTGCAGCCCGCCGCCGGTATCAAGGTGAGCCGAATCAGCAACCTGGTGAAGGATCTGGCACGTTCGCTGGCGGTATCCAGTTTGCGCGTGGTTGAAGTCATTCCCGGCAAAACCTGCATTGGCATTGAAATACCAAACGAAAAGAAGGAAATGATCTTCCTTGGTCAAGTGCTGTCGTCAGCCGAGTTCGACATTGCGCGCTCGCCGGTCAGCATGGCGCTTGGCCACGATATCGGCGGTAATCCAGTGGTGGTCGATCTGGCCCGTATGCCGCACTTGCTGGTGGCAGGTACTACCGGGTCCGGCAAGTCGGTAGGCGTCAACGCTATGATCCTCAGCATCCTGTTCAAGTCGACACCACAGGAAGTGCGCATGATCATGATTGACCCGAAGATGCTGGAGTTGTCGGTCTATGACGGCATTCCGCACTTGCTGACGCCAGTGGTCACCGACATGAAGGACGCAGCCAACGCGTTGCGCTGGTGCGTCGCCGAGATGGAGCGTCGTTACAAGTTGATGTCGGCGCTCGGTGTGCGCAACCTCGCCGGTTACAACAAGAAAGTGGCCGATGCGATCAAGGCCGGTCAGCCGATAGTCGATCCCCTGTGGAAGCCCGATCCGATGCTGGCGTTGGAAGAACAGACTCCGGATGGGTTGAGCGAATTGCCAGTGATCGTTGTCGTTGTAGACGAGCTGGCCGACATGATGATGGTCGTTGGCAAGAAAGTGGAGGAATTGATCGCTCGCATAGCACAGAAGGCGCGTGCAGCCGGCATCCACCTGATACTGGCCACGCAGCGGCCATCGGTGGATGTACTGACCGGTCTGATCAAGGCCAACATCCCGACACGCCTGTCGTTCATGGTGCAGTCGAAAATCGATTCACGCACGATCCTGGGTGAGGGCGGGGCCGAGCAGTTGCTCGGTCACGGCGACATGCTGTTCCTGCCACCCGGCGGCGGCGTGGCGCAACGTGTACACGGTGCTTTCGTGGCCGACGAAGAAGTGCACCGCGTTGTGGCAGACTGGAAGGCACGTGGTGAGCCCAACTACATCGAGTCGATTACCTCTGACTCATCCGGCGCCGGGCTACCAGGTTTGGGTGGCGAAGGCGAAGAAGGCGAGGGCGGCAATGCCGAAGAGAATGACCAGATGTATGATCAGGCTGTCCGATTTGTTACCGAGTCGCGCAAGGCTTCCATTTCGTCGGTGCAGCGTAAATTCCGTATCGGCTACAACCGCGCGGCACGGCTGATTGAAGCCATGGAAATGGCAGGCGTGGTGTCGGCTATGAGCAGCAATGGCAACCGCGAAGTGCTGGCACCGCCACCTTCGTGAAACTGCGCAAGACAGGGCTTTGATGAAGATTCCCGTAACAATACTGATGTTGATCACCGCTGTACCGCTGTGGGCCCAGTCGCCGGTCGATGCACCCACTGTTGCCACTGCCGAAGACTTTGCGTTGCAGGCTCTGGTGGAACTGTTGCTGCAAACCAACACGATGCAGGCAGAAGTGGAGCAATTGTTGATGGACCAGGAAGGTCGTGAGTTGCAGGAAACCCGCGCGCAATTGTTGATGCAGAAGCCCTCCAACTTTCGTTGGGAAATTATCGAGCCCTACAGCGAATTGATGGTAACGAACGGCAGCAGGATCTGGCGCTACGAGCCGGATCTGGAGCAAGTCACGATCCAGGCTTTCAACACCGAACTTGACCGTACTCCTGTGATGCTGCTCAACGGCAGTGCCGACAGCATTCGCGAAAGCTATGCTGTCACTGCCGCTACCATGACGGATGGTGTGCATCAGCGTTTTATCCTGCAGCCACGGCAGCCCGACAGTCTGTTCGAACGTATGAGCCTTACTTTCAACGGTGTGGTGCTGGAGGAGATGCAGTTTGAGGACAGTCTTGGGCAGCAGACCAGCCTGAGCTTCCATTCGGTGCAGCGCAATATTTCGGTTGATGCCGCCTCTTTCAGCTACGAGCCGCTGGCTGGTGTGGATGTGATTGATTCCACACTGGATTCGACTTCCGATTCCACTTCCGCTGCCTCCCGCGACTGAATTGACATGACACTGCCGTTGTTCCAGGACAAGCCGGGATATCAGCCACTGGCGTCACGCATGCGGCCATTGGCGTTGGCGGGTTATGCCGGCCAGGAACATATTCTCAGCCCGGGAAAACCGTTGTATGAAGCGATTCGTCAGGGCCAGCCGCATTCGATGATTCTGTGGGGGCCACCTGGCACCGGCAAGACTACGCTGGCCCGCATGGTGGCGGGCAGCGCCAATGCGCATCTTGAAACCCTGTCGGCGGTGTTGTCTGGTGTGAAGGAAATCCGGGCTGCATTGGAGCGTGCGCAGGATGTCCGTAGCCAGCACGGCCGCAAAACGGTTTTGTTCGTCGACGAGGTACATCGCTTCAATAAATCGCAGCAGGATGCGTTTCTACCGCACATTGAAGACGGGATTGTCATCTTCATTGGCGCTACCACCGAGAACCCTTCCTTCGAGTTGAATTCGGCATTGTTGTCGCGGGCTCGGGTCTACGTGCTCAAGAGCCTCGATGAAACGGCGCTGCTCAAAGTCATCGCACTGGCATTGGCGGATGAGAACAATGGCCTCGGCCAACGCCGCATCGTCCTGACGGCTGGGCAACAACAGCAATTGGCATTGGCTGCTGATGGCGATGCCCGCCGGCTGTTGAATCTGCTGGAGCTGGCGTGCGACATGCTGGAGAACAATGCTGCTGGTGAAGAATTATTGCCTGACGCCGTGCTTGCCCAGTTGCTGCAGGGTGGCGTGCGCCGTTTTGACAAAGGCGGTGATGTGTTCTTCGAACAGATATCCGTGCTGCATAAGGCGGTGCGTGGATCGTCTCCGGATGCTGCGCTGTATTGGCTGTGCCGCATGCTCGATGGTGGCTGCGATCCTCTCTACATCGCCCGTCGCGTTGTGCGTATGGCGAGTGAAGATATCGGCATCGCCGATCCGCGCGCGTTGCAACTCGCGCTGAATGCCTGGGATGTGCAGGAACGTCTAGGCAGCCCGGAAGGCGAACTTGCCATTGCCCAGGCAGTGGTGTTTCTCGCTTGCGCGCCGAAGAGCAACGCGGTGTACAACGCATTCAACACCGCGCGTGCCGATGTGCAAGCCAGTGCCAGCCACGAAGTGCCGATACACCTTCGTAACGCCCCTACTGGCCTGATGAAGAAACTCGATTACGGTACTGAATACCGCTACGCCCACAATGAGCCGGGTGCTTATGCAGCAGGAGAGAACTACTTTCCCGAGGCAATAAAAGACAAGCAGTACTATTTTCCGGTAGAGCGTGGACTGGAAGAGCAGATACGCCAGAAGCTCGCGCATTTGCGCGCACTGGATGCCGCCAGTGCCCAACAGCGCTATGGCAAGCCGGGGCGCTGAACATGAATTACCTGATGGTGGCTCTAGGTGGTGCGCTCGGCGCTGTGGCACGGTACGCAGTGTATAATGCAGCGGCCTCCGGCAAGGCTTCCGCACAGCTCGCTACCTTCGTCATCAACGCCACCGGCGCCTTGGCGATAGGGGTCTTGTATGTGGTGATAACGCAGAGGGGTGGTTTGCAACCGTACGGGCAACAACTGTTGACTGTCGGGTTCCTCGGCGCCTTCACTACGTATTCCACTTATTCACTTGATGCCTTGCGCCTGCTGGAGCAAGGGCAGGTAGGGACCGCCATCCTCTACCTGCTGGGCACATTGTTAGTGTGCCTGGCGGCGACCTGGTTGGGTGTAAGCCTGACCCGCCAAATGTTTTGAAAGGCACAATCGAAACGCCGTTTTCCACGGCCATGCAAGGAACTCTTTTTATGTTGGATGCTCGTCTGGTGCGGGGCGAACCGCAAGCTGTGGCCAAACTGCTGGCCAAACGTGGTTTTGTCATGGATGTCGCTGCGATCGAACAGATCGAAGTACGCCGCAAACTTCTGCAGCTCGAAACAGAGCAGTTGCAGAATGAACGTAACACCCGCTCGAAACATATCGGCCAAGCCAAAGCCGCCGGAAAAGACATTGCACCGCTGTTGGCCGAAGTGGACAGCATGAAGGACCAGCTCGACGCCAAGAGCAAGGCGCTGGAAGCCGTACAAGCCGAGCTTGATTACATCCTGCAGCGCCTGCCGAACATTCCAGCTGATGAAGTGCCCGCAGGCAAGGACGAGCACGATAACGTTGAGCTGCGTCGTTGGGGCACTCCGCGCCAGTTCGACTTTGAAGCAAAGGATCACGTGGCTCTCGGTGAAGCCGCCGGCCAGATGGATTTTGCTACTGCCGTGAAGTTGACTGGCTCGCGCTTTGTGGTTATGAAGAATGAGATCGCCCGTCTGCATCGCGCGATCATCCAGTTGATGCTCGACACCCACACCCAGGAACACGGATATGTTGAAGTCAACGTGCCGTACATGGTGAACGCCGAGTCTGCCTTTGGGACCGGGCAACTGCCGAAGTTCGAGGAAGACCTTTTCAAGTTGAACGGAGAGCAGCAGTATTACCTGATTCCTACCGCCGAAGTTCCTGTCACCAACTTTGTGCGCGACAGCATTGTTGATGCGTCGCAGTTGCCAATGAAGTTCGCCTGTCATTCGCCATGTTTCCGCAGCGAGGCCGGTTCGTACGGCAGGGACACGCGCGGCATGATTCGTCAGCACCAGTTCGAGAAGGTCGAAATGGTACAACTGGTAGCGCCAAACCAATCGAAGCAGGCGCACGAAGAATTGACCGTACACGCCGAAAACATACTGCAGAAACTCGGTCTGCCGTATCGCGTCATAGTACTTTGTGGCGGCGATATGGGCTTTTCGTCGGAAAAAACCTATGACATCGAAGTGTGGCTGCCGGGCCAGGGTACCTACCGCGAGATTTCGTCGTGCAGCAACTTTGGTGATTTCCAGGCGCGAAGGATGCAGGCGCGCTGGCGTAATCCTGCGACCGGCAAGCCGGAGCTGATGCACACTATAAATGGCTCTGGACTCGCTGTAGGCCGCACGCTGGTGGCAGTACTGGAGAACTACCAGAACGCCGACGGTAGTGTGGATGTACCGTTGGCGCTACAGCCTTACATGAATGGCGCCCGGGTAATCTTGCGCGGTTGAAAAGCGGAGGTTCGCTGTCTAATGGATTTTCTACCGGTCTTCCTGCGTCTGCGCCAGCAGCGGGTATTACTGGTTGGCGGCGGTCAGGTGGCCTTACGCAAGGCCCAATTGCTGCTGCGTGCCGAAGCCGAGCTGGTTGTAGTTGCCCACGAAATCTGCGATGGCTTGCAGGTGCTACTGGTACCACCCCACATTTGCTATCTTCGCAGCTATGAAGCCAGCGATCTTGATGGTGTGAGTCTGGTCATTGCATCTACCGATGACGAGCTCATCAACCGCCGTGTGTCGGTGGACGCTCAGGCTCGCAATCTTCCGGTCAATGTGGTCGACCAGCCTGCGTTGTGCAGTTTCATATTCCCCTCAATCGTTGATCGTTCGCCATTGCTGGTCGCGGTGTCCAGTGGTGGCAGTGCGCCGGTATTGGCGCGCTTGCTGCGAGCCAGACTGGAAACTCTCATTCCTTCGACCTACGGCAATCTGGTGCAAATGATGGGCCGCTATCGCGATACCGTGAAATCCCGGATCCACACCACGCGTCTGCGTATGCGCTTCTGGGAAGATATCGTCAATGGGCCCGTGGCCGAATTGATGCTGAGTGGGCAGCATGAAAGAGCCGAAGCTTTGTTGCAGGCTACGTTGGCACAGAGCCGCGCCAAGGGGGATCAGGGTGAAGTTTATCTGGTTGGCGCCGGCCCCGGCGATCCTGATCTGCTGACATTCAGGGCGTTGCGGCTGATGCAACAGGCGGATGTTGTGCTGTACGACCGGCTGGTGACGAAGGAGATCATGCGACTGGTCCGCCAGGATGCCGAGCGTATTCATGTCGGCAAGAAGCGCTCAGACCACACGATGCCACAGGAAGAAATCAGCAGACTTATGGTGACACTGGCGCAGCAGGGCAAGCGTGTGCTGCGCTTGAAGGGCGGCGATCCTTTCATCTTCGGTCGTGGCGGTGAAGAAATCGCCGAGTTGGCAGCAGCGGGTATTCCGTTCCAGATCGTGCCCGGCATTACTGCTGCTTCCGGTTGTGCTGCCTATGCCGGTATTCCGCTGACACATAGGGACCATGCGCAGTCAGTACGCTTTGTTACCGGCCATCTGAAAGACGACAGCTGTGATCTGGACTGGGAACCCCTGGTGCAGGACGGCCAGACCGTGGTGTTTTACATGGGACTCGTCAGCCTGCCACTGATCTGCAAACAATTGATGCAGCACGGTGCTTCTCGCGATCTGCCGATAGCACTGATCCAACAGGGCACTACACCCAACCAAAGAGTGTATACGGGCACACTGCAAACGCTGCCTGCGCTGGTTGCCAACCAGAACGTGCAGCCACCAACACTGATCATCGTTGGTGAAGTGGTCAAACTTCACGCCGCGCTGCGCTGGCGTGACTGAGAGGCTGCAATGATCAATATCCGTGCAGCAACGTCAGCCGATGCCAAACTCATCTTTGATTTGATCGTTGAGCTCGCCGTTTACGAAAAAGCGCCTCATGAAGTAGTGACGGATGAGAACGGAATCAGCGACAGTCTGTTTGGTCCCACTGCTCGCGCCAAAGCCCTGGTCTGTGAAGTAGACGGCCGGGCAGTCGGTTACGCAGTGTATTTCTACAGTTACTCTACCTGGCTCGGTCGCAATGGCATTTATCTGGAAGATGTCTACGTGTCGCCAGCGTTTCGTGGGCGAGGCGCCGGCAAGGCGTTGTTGCGTCAACTGGCGCAGATAGCTGCGGCTGAAAATTGCGGCAGGCTGGAATGGAGCGTGCTCGACTGGAACACCCCCGCTATTGAATTTTACGAAGCGCTAGGTGCACAGGCGCAAAGCGAGTGGATCAAGTACCGCATCAGCGGTGACGCTTTACGCAAGTTGGCAGAATAACGGTAGTTACGCAGTTACTGCTGGCCTGGATACCAGAACTGCTGGTGACAGCTGTCGCAAACAGCGTAAAGCGTGTCCCCGGCCTGCAGTATGGCATCGAAATCTTTTGCGTCGATGGCACGCAGCGCCGCCGCCGTTCCTTCCTGCAGGATACTTACTTGCGCCTGCCAGGCTTCCCATTTTTCCTTGCGCAGCGTGGCGATAGCTTCAGGTGCCAAAGAACCCTCAGTGGCAGGTGTGCCGGCGGGCGCTATCTGCAGATTGTCAGCCATCAGCAAGGCGGGAACATTTTGCAGCTTGAGGGCGTTGTCGCGGAACTCCTGCCATTGCGCATCGGTGGGCACGGGCTTCTCGGCTCCGGCAGGGGGTTCGAGCAATGCTGCATTCCACAGCGCGTTGGTGGTGTCCGTAACGACGCCAGCCATCAATTCCTGAACTGTTGTTGTGTTGGCAGGTTCGGCGGCTTGCACCAGGGAAGTGTTGACGGCGACTGCAAACAGGGCAGTGACAACCGGTTTGAGCAGATGGTTGATGGGAAAGACGGACTGGGCAGACATGGGCGTCTCCGATACAGGGGAATTATGACCTCATCATAGCGATCTCGACACCGGCTTCGTATGTCATTTTCCAGTAACCATTGCGAGGCTTGATGCTGATCAACCGTGGCAGCCATTGATGGCTGTGGTGACGAGGAGTTACAGCGATGACGTGTGTAGACCGCACTCACGGTTCTCCAGCGCCTTGGTCGGATCATAGTAACTGTCTTCGTTCGGCAGCGAATGTTCTGCAAGATATGCACGCATCTGCGCTTCGCTCCACCGCAACAGGGGTGCTACTTTCAACACGCCTTTGTCGTCAGTCGTAAACACGTTGAGCGACTGGCGGAACTCGGTCTGCTCCTTGCGCAGTGCCGTCAGCCAGATCGCAGGTTTGTGCGTTGTCATCGCCCGGCGGAACGGTTCCAGTTTGAAGTTTTCGGTGAATATCTTGTGGGCGTCTTCGGTGTAGTCCGGAATGCCGCCGAGAGCGGCTTCCTGACGTGCAGCGGAAACACGAGGGGTAAATACATCGACGTTAAGCTTCAACTGCTGAATGATTATTTCGGCGCAGCGGTAAGTCGCCTTGGTGTTGTAGCCGTGGTCAATCCATAGTACCTGCAAATCCGGTTCCACCCGCGACGCCATGTGCAGGATCACTGCTTCCAAGGGGCCGAAATGGGTAGTAACAACTGCTTTGCCCGGCAATGACAGTGCATGACGGATGATGTCCTGCGGCGAGCTATTGGCAAATTGATTGTTGACGGTAGCGATGTCCATGATTGACTCCTATGGCGCGGCGTCGCAAGTCTAACGCAAACCTGCTGTTGCTGTCGGGTAGAATGGCGCGCACGTGGAGAGTGGATAAAGAGGGGATAAAGCCATGCATTTCGAACAGTACCGCACAACACTGGCCGCCATCGGCAGAGAAATCAGTCCTGCCACCCTGGTGGCAACCCGCAATCTGGTTACGCCGCTACACGAGCAGACCCCGTCCAGTGACATCAAGGTGGTACGTGATGTTGCCTATGGCCCACATGAGCGTAATCGGATCGATATTTTTACTGCTGCGACCAGGGCGGAATCTGTGCGTCCTGTGCTGGTGTTCGTGCATGGTGGCGGATTTCTCGCCGGCGATAAGCATGCCGAAGGCTCGCCGTTTTACAGCAACATAGGCCAGTGGGCCGTACGCAACGGTTTCAACGCCGTGACATTTACCTACCGTTTGGCGCCGCAGCACAAATGGCCGAGTGGTATCGAGGATTTGCGTTTGATAATGGATTTCCTGCAGCGTGATGGTGCAGCTTACGGCCTAAACGCGTCGCGGGTTTTCCTGATGGGGCAGTCGGCCGGTGCGGCGCACGTAGCTGGCTATATTGCTCATGCAGATTTGTATGCACCAAAACCACACTGCGTGCGTGGATTGATCCTGCTGTCGGGCATCTATGACTTTGCTGCCATGCCACCGAGCCCGATGGAGCCTGCCTATCTTGGTACTGATCGTTCGTTGTACCCGGGGTATTCATCGCTGGCAGGACTCGCGCTCACAGATGTGCCGTTGCTGGTGACCTTGGCCGAATTCGATCCGCCGCAATTCGAACAACAAGCTCTTGCACTGTTGGTTGCAGTCCAGCGGAGCAAGGGAAGCCTGCCGCGCTTTGTGCATGCGGTGGGTCAGAATCATTTTTCGGTGGCGTTGTATCTTGGTCTTGCTGGCGATCTGGTGGCATCGCAGATCAAAAGCTTTATCAACGAACACGGAAAATGACGATGCTGGTCATCACGCCAACACTGGTAATCCCTGACAATGAGATCAGCCTCAGCGCGATACGTGCGCAGGGCGCAGGCGGCCAGAACGTCAACAAGGTGTCCTCGGCAATACATCTCCGATTCGACATCAATGCATCGTCGTTGCCGGACGCAGTCAAGGCGCGTCTGCTGGTTAAATCCGACTTCCGCATTACGGGTGATGGCGTTATCGTCATCAAGGCACAGAACTTTCGCACACAGGACAAGAATCGCGATGAAGCCTTGGCCCGTTTGGCCGAACTTATCCGTTCCTCCACCCGCAAACCTAAACCCCGTATTGCCACCAAGCCGAGCAAATCTTCAGTTCGCAAGCGGGTAGACAACAAGAAAAAGCAGGGCATGACCAAGCGGTTGCGTTCATCAGTGAAGGATCAATAACACCACTGCAGCCGGTATAATTGTAATTTTTCGCAGGGTCCCACATGAGCATAGTTCGTACCCGTATTGCGCCGTCACCGACCGGAGATCCCCACGTTGGTACTGCGTACATCGCTTTGTTCAATCTGTGTTTTGCACGCCAGCACGGCGGCAAATTCATTTTGCGTATCGAAGATACTGACCAGGTACGCAGCACCCGAAAGTCGGAGGATGACATCCTCGCTGCACTGAAATGGCTTCATCTGGATTGGGATGAAGGCCCCGACAAGGGAGGCCCACATGCGCCGTATCGGCAGAGCGAACGCTCGGCTATCTATCAACAGCATGCGCAACAACTGCTCGATAGTGGATATGCTTTCCGCTGTTTCTGCACCGCCGAGCGGTTGGATGAAGTACGCAAGCAGCAGCTCATCGACAAGCAACAGCCGGGTTACGACGGATACTGCATGCACCTGACCCAACAAGACGTCGCTAGCAAACTCGCTTCCGGCTTTCCCCATGTGATCCGTATGAAGGTGCCGCGCGAAGGCATTTGCATTATCCACGATATGCTGCGCGAGCCAGTCGAGATCGAGTGGAGTCAGGTCGACATGCAGGTCCTGATGAAGTCGGACGGACTGCCTACTTACCATCTTGCCAATGTGGTCGACGACCATTTGATGGAAATTACCCACGTTATTCGCGGCGAAGAATGGATCAACTCGGCACCGAAACACCTTCTGCTCTACCAGTACTTCGGTTGGGACGCTCCTGTGCTGTGCCATATGCCGCTGCTTCGCAATGCTGACAAAAGCAAACTCAGCAAGCGCAAGAACCCCACGAGCATCGGTTATTACCAGCGCATGGGCTACCTGCCTGAAGCAGTGATCAATTATCTGGGAATGATGGGCTGGTCGATGCCGGATGGTAACGAGAAGTTCAGCGTAGAGGAGATGATCAGCAACTTCGATATTATGAGGGTTTCTCTAGGTGGCCCGGTTTTCGATACCGAAAAACTCGACTGGCTGAATGGTCGCTATCTGCGCGAGTCTCTGACTGATGAACAGTTCATAGAAAGGTTCGCAGCCTGGGCATTCGATGCTGACCGCATACGGCAAATCGTGCCTTTGGTGAAACCGCGGGTAGAGCGTTTTTCTGACATTGCGATGTTGGCAGGCTTCTTCCTTGCCGGTATGCCGGCGATCAAGCCGGAGAGTTTTACCCACAGCAAGCTCGAACCTGAAACCTGTGTGCGGATTCTGCAGTTTGCTGCGTGGCGTCTCGAAGACATCAAGATCTGGGAACGTGACAATATCGAGCAGGCTTTCGTCCAACTTGCAGAGCAGTTGCAGCTGAAAATACGCGAGTTGCTGTTTCCGTTGTTCATCGCGATTGCCGGCACCTCCGTATCGACATCAGTGATTGATTCGATGGCTATCCTCGGTCTTGATCTCAGCCGCGCGCGCCTGCGGAATGCGGTGACAGTACTTGGTGGTATCTCCGGCAAACAGCAAAAACTGCTTGAAAAGGAATACCAACAATTCAGCGGCTAAGTGCATAAAACCGCGCTAGAAATATCCGGCAGTCGCCAGAAAAATCGCGGGCTGCTTTGTTGACACTCCATGAGGTGCTCAATAGAATGCTCGCCTTTCCCGGAGAGCCCCGGGAATGCAGCAAGACATGTAGCCGAATCTGCTACAGGCCTTGATGGATCAAGTGTAAGCGGGGCCATAGCTCAGTTGGTAGAGCGCAACGCTGGCAGCGTTGAGGTCAGGAGTTCGACCCTCCTTGGCTCCACCATTTGTATGGCTCAAAACAGTTCCAGTCCCCATCGTCTAGTGGCCTAGGACACGACCCTTTCACGGTTGTAACGGGGGTTCGAAACCCCCTGGGGACGCCAAACAAAAGAAATCCCACATCCAAAAGATGTGGGTTTTTTTTTGAGCTGGAATCGGTGGCTCCGAAACAAATGCAGCGCAGTTCCTGTGCAGCGACCCTGGGCGAGGCAGGCGCTTTCTGGTTCCAGCAATTCTGGACGCTGCCAGTCGCTCAAAAGGCTTGAGAAGGGGATGTGCAGAGTCAGCCCCCGGAAACAAAAAAGCCCCGAATCCGGGGCTTTAGCGTCACATCAATATTGCTCACTTCTCCGGGTAATCCCTCATCGTCGGACCGGTGTACAGCTGGCGTGGCCGCCCGATCTTGAACGGGTTGCTGATCATCTCGTGCCAATGGGCAACCCAGCCAGGAGTGCGGCCAGTCGCGAAAATCACCGTGAACATATTCACCGGAATACCAATGGCTTTCAGGATGATGCCAGAATAGAAGTCGACGTTTGGATACAGGTTGCGTTCGACGAAGTATTCGTCTTCCAGAGCGATCTTCTCGAGCTTCATGGCGATCTTCAGCAGCGGATCGTTTTCCTTGCCGAGTTCTGCCAGTACTTTCTGACAGGTTTCACGCATTACTTTCGCACGCGGGTCAAAGTTCTTGTACACGCGATGCCCAAAGCCCATCAGTCGGAAAGTATCGTTCTTGTCTTTCGCCCGCTTGATGCATTTGTCGATGTTCGACTCGTCACCTATTTCGGTCAGCATCTTAAGCACAGCTTCGTTGGCACCGCCGTGGGCAGGCCCCCATAGCGCAGTGATGCCGGATGAGATACACGCGTAAGGGTTGGCGCCGGTAGAGCCGGCAAGACGTACGGTTGACGTGGAAGCATTCTGCTCATGGTCGGCATGCAACAGGAATATCTTGTCCATTGCTTCTGCCAGTACAGGGCTTGGCTCGTACGTTTCGCACGGTGTACCGAACATCATGTACAGGAAGTTGGAGCTGAAATCGAGATCGTTACGAGGGTACATGAACGGCTGGCCGATCGAGTACTTGTAGCACATGGCAGCGATAGTCGGCATTTTTGCGATCAGACGCAGTGCTGCAGTCTTGCGGTGGTCTTCATTATCAATCTTGAGGGCCTCGTGATAGAAGGCTGATAGTGCGCCTACTACGCCAACCATGATGGCCATGGGATGGGCTTGACGTGGGAATCCGTTGAAGAAGTGGTGAATTTGCTCATGCACCATCGTGTGATAACGAATCGCTTTAACGAAATCAGCTTTTTGCTTGGCATCCGGCAATTCACCGTTAAGCAGTAGATAGCAACACTCGAGATAGTCGGATTTTTCGGCCAGCTGCTCAATCGGGTAACCGCGGTAAAGCAGCACACCCTTGTCACCATCAATGTAGGTAATTTTCGATTCGCAGGACGCCGTGGACATGAAGCCCGGATCGAAGGTGAAGATGTCATGGTTGGTCAGGCTTCTGACATCAATGACATCGGGACCTGTGGAACCGGGATAAATTGGTAGTTCAATGGTTTCGGGCATGCCCTCTATGGACAACAACGCCTTTTTCCCAGCCATATGTATTCCCCTAAGCTTGATAACAGGTAATCGTGATTAAAGAGACACTCAACACTATCCCGCTAAAGCGGCTTTTGTCAAACCGTTAAAAACAGTAAATGGTCAGCTTCCAGTCAACATTAAAGGATGAATTCAGAACTTCCAACTATTTGAAAAGCAAGGGTTTTACTAAAAGTGAAATTCATTCCACTCGGAATCGTAACTTACACCAAATTTACATGATTATCGGAAGAAATGACTTAAAAAAACTACTTCGCTAGGGCATAATGCTGCCGCTGGAAAATGTAGAAAACAAGGCTGATAGATTTTTATGCTTATTGTCTGTTTTCTGATAAATTTTTAATAATTGTGTTCGATCAATGATGAGAGCATACGCGTGAAAGACAAACGTCCCGTAAATCTGGATATTGGCACTATCGATCTGCCGCTGGCTGCACTGACTTCCATCACCCACCGTGTTTCAGGCGTAATCGTGTTTGTCGGCATCGCCATTCTGCTGTGGTTGTTCGATGCCTCGCTGGCCAGCGAAGAGGGCTTCAACAGCCTCGGTGGTCTTGCTACTTCCTTCCTTGGCAAGTTAATCCTGTGGGGCGTGCTGGCGGCACTGGCTTACCACATGATGGCCGGCTGCAAGCATCTGTTGATGGATTTCGGCATTGGCGAAACCAAAGAAGCTGCTCCGATTGGAGCCAAGGTGGTAATTGTCGTCAGTATCGTGCTGTTTGTTGTACTGGGGGTGTGGATATGGTGACAAGTATTACAAGTCTTGGTCGTAACGGCCTGTATGACTGGCTGGTGCAGCGCGTCAGCGCAGTGGTGCTTTTGTTGTGGTTCCTCTACGTGGCGTTTTTTGTTGCCACCCATGCCTCGCTTACCTATGACGATTGGCGGGGGCTGTTCGCACAAACCTCGATGCGGATATTCACACTGGCTGCGTTACTCTCGTTGTGTGCCCATGCGTGGATAGGCATGTGGACAATTTCGACTGATTACTTTACCTCAGGCCTGCTTGGCAGCAAGGCCACCACGATACGGTTGTTGTTCCAGCTTGCGACTTTGGCGGTACTGGTGATCTACCTGTTGTGGTGTGTACTAATCCTCTGGAGCATTTGATCCGTGGCTAATCTCAGAACCCTTTCGTTCGACGGCGTAATCGTTGGTGGCGGTGGCTCCGGTTTGCGTGCTGCCTTGCAGCTATCGCAGTCGGGTTACAAAACTGCGGTGATTTCCAAAGTATTCCCGACCCGTTCACATACTGTGTCTGCCCAGGGTGGTATCACCTGCGCGATTGGCAGCGAAGATCCCAATGATGACTGGCGCTGGCACATGTATGACACCGTTAAGGGTTCCGACTATCTCGGCGACCAGGACGCCATTGAGTACATGTGTAGCGAAGGCCCGCAGGCTGTATTCGAGCTCGAACACATGGGCATGCCGTTTTCGCGCAACGCCGATGGCCGAATTTACCAGCGTCCATTCGGTGGCCAGTCAAAGGACTATGGCAAAGGCGGACAGGCAGCGCGTACGTGTGCTGCAGCTGACCGCACCGGCCATGCACTGTTACACACGCTCTACCAGGCCAACCTTAAGAACAATACCGTGTTCTTCAACGAGTGGTATGCGGTCGACATCGTCAGGAACCAGGACGGCAAAGTAGCTGGTGTCACCGCGATTTGTATTGAGACAGGTGAAGTTGTTTACATCAAATCGAAAGCCACCGTATTTGCCACCGGCGGTGCCGGACGCATTTTTGCATCAACTACCAACGCAATGATCAATACCGGTGACGGCATCGGCATGGCTATGCGCGCCGGCTTCCCGGTACAGGACATGGAAATGTGGCAGTTCCATCCGACCGGCATCCATCTGGCTGGGACTCTCGTTACCGAAGGATGCCGCGGCGAAGGTGGTTATCTATTGAACAAGAATGGCGAGCGCTTTATGGAGCGCTATGCACCTACGGCAAAAGACCTGGCCGGTCGCGATGTCGTTGCCCGTTCAATGGTGCTTGAGATCATCGAAGGTCGCGGCTGTGGTCCGGACGGCGACCACGTACTGCTTAAACTGGATCATCTCGGCGAGAAAGAGCTCAACGCCAAACTGCCCGGAATTCTCGAGCTGGCGCGTACCTTCGCCCATGTTGATCCGGTGAAAGAGCCAATTCCGGTCGTACCGACCTGTCACTATATGATGGGCGGCATCCCGACCAACAAGTGGGGTCAGGCACTGACCATTGATGCCAACGGCAACGACCAAATCATCGATGGTTTGTTTGCAGTAGGCGAGGCAGCTTGTGTATCCGTGCATGGTGCCAACCGTCTTGGGGGCAACTCACTGATCGATTTGATCGTGTTCGGTCGCGCCGCCGGTATCCAGATCGAGAAGATGCTGTCCGAAGGACTCGAACAGCGCAATGCCAGTGAAAGCGACATAGAAGCGGCGATGAATCGTCTCAACCGTCTCAACAGCAGCAAGTCTGGTGAAAGAGTTTCTGCAGTACGCAAGGATCTGCAGACCACCATGCAGAACCATTTTGGCGTATTCCGCAGCGGCAAGTTCATGCGAGAAGGTATCGAGAAACTCAAGGTCCTGCGTGAACGCGTAGGCAATCTTCATTTGGACGACAAGAGCAATACATTCAACACTGCCCGCATTGAGGCGCTTGAGTTGGAGAACCTGCTGGAAGTGGCGCAAGCCACGGCAGTTGCTGCCGAGCACCGCACGGAAAGCCGCGGCGCCCATGCGCGTGAGGATTACACCGAGCGTGATGACGTCAACTGGTTGTGCCACTTGCTGTACATGCCTGAAAGCAAGTCGATGGCCAGGCGTGCAGTGAATTTCTCGCCCAAGACAGTGCCAACGTTTGAACCCAAGGTTCGCACCTACTAGAAAGCCCGTATCTACTGATATTGCAAAGGTAATCAACTGTGTTAGTCAGCGTATACCGATACAACCCGGAAACCGACAGCCAGCCGCGCATGCAGGACTACCAGATCGAGCTGCCTGCCGGCAAAGACATGATGGTCCTCGACCTGCTGCAATTGGTGAAGGACCAGGATTCATCTATTACCTATCGCCGCTCCTGCCGCGAAGGCGTGTGTGGTTCTGATGGCATGAACATCAACGGCCGCAACGGCTTGGCCTGTATCACCCACGTATCGTCGGTGGTGAAGAACAATAAGGTGGTACTGCGTCCACTGCCGGGCCTACCTGTGATCCGCGACCTCGTTGTTGACATGACTGCGTTCTACAAACAGTACGAGAAAGTGAAACCCTTCCTGCAGAACGATAATCCCGCTCCTGCAATCGAGCGGCTGCAGTCACCGGAAGACAGGGCAAAGCTCGATGGTCTGTACGAATGCATTCTTTGTGCGTGCTGTTCTACCAGTTGCCCGTCATTCTGGTGGAATCCCGATAAATTCATTGGCCCGGCCGGCCTGTTGCAGGCCTACCGGTTTCTGGCCGACAGCCGCGATACCCATACCGAAGAGCGCCTGTCAGCATTGGAAGATCCGTTCAGTGTGTTCCGCTGCCGCGGCATCATGAACTGCGTTTCCGTATGCCCGAAAGGACTCAACCCCACCAAGGCCATAGGCCACATCCGTACGATGCTGCTTGAGCGCGGCGTCTAGCCATTATTGATTGCCGCGGTGGAAATACGACAAGTTAAAAGAGGTTACGAGAGATAACTCATGAACATGCAACATAACTTTCGCGAACTGATGCTGCAGAGCGGACACCTAAGTGGTGGCAGCCTGGAATACGTCGAAGGCTTGTTTGAAAGCTGGCTGGCCGATCCAGCGTCGGTGCCAGAAGAGTGGAGCCGCTTCTTCAACACCCTGCCACACGGCGAAGGCACGAGTGATGTGTCTCACGCCAGCGTACGTGAAAGTTTCCGCGACTTGCCGAAGCGTGGCCAGGCCGTTGTCGTTATGCAGGGCAACGACAGCAAACAGCCAGGCACATTGGCGCATGAAGCCAAGCAGGTCAGTGTCGTGCAACTGGGCAGCTCGTACCGTGTGCGTGGTCACCAGCATGCCAAGCTGGATCCGCTTGGCTTGATGCCCCGCGCCAAAGTTCCCGACCTCGGGCTCGATTTTCATCAACTTTCCAGCGCCGATCGCGATACGGTGTTCCAGACGCGTCCGTTGATGATTCCCCAGAAGAACGCCACGCTGTCGGAGATTATCTCCGTGCTGGAAGACATCTACTGTGCATCAATCGGCTATGAATTCATGGGCATTGTCGATGTGCGCCAGAAGCAGTGGTTGCAGCAGCGCATTGAATCGATTGGCGGCCGTCCGGGATTTCCGAAGGAAGCCCGCTTACACATTCTCGAGCGCCTTACCGCTGCCGAGGGCCTCGAAAAGCACCTCGATGCCAAGTACCCTGGCACCAAACGCTTTTCACTTGAGGGCGGTGAAAGTCTTATTCATGCGATGGATGACATCATCCAGCGTGCAGGCAGTGCCGGCACCAAGGAAATCGTGGTGGCGATGGCGCATCGCGGCCGTCTCAACGTACTGGTCAATACACTCGGCAAGAATCCGTCGGCATTGTTCGACGAGTTTGAAGGCCGCACACGCTTCAACCACTCAGGCGACGTCAAATACCATCTCGGTTATTCATCCAACATCATGACCCCGGGCGGGGAAGTGCACTGCAGCATGGCATTCAACCCGTCGCACCTTGAGATCGTATCGCCGGTGGCTGAAGGTTCCGTACGAGCGCGTCAGGATCGTCGCAAGGATGCGGAAGGCAAGAGCGTATTGCCGATCATCATCCACGGTGATGCGTCGTTCGCAGGGCAGGGAGTGGTGATGGAGACCTTCCAGATGTCGCAAACGCGCGCTTACGGCGTTGGCGGTACCATGCACATTGTTATCAACAATCAGGTTGGTTTCACCACCAGTCGTCAGGACGATGCGCGTTCGACCGAGTACTGTACTGACATCGCCAAGATGGTAGAAGCCCCGATTTTCCATGTGAATGCCGACGATCCGGAAGCCGTATTGTTCGTCACCCAGCTGGCGCTCGATTTCCGTAATGAATTCCACAAGGACGTCGTCGTTGACCTCGTGTGCTATCGCCGTCGTGGTCACAACGAGACCGACGAACCAGCCTCCACCCAGCCGCTGATGTACAAAATCATCCGCAATCTTGCGACCACACGCACTCTTTACGCCGACAGGTTGGTAGGGGAAGGTTTGCTGACGAAAGAAGAAGCCGATGACCTGATGAGCAATTACCGCAAGGCTCTGTCGGAAGGCACGCATGTAGTGAAGAGTCTTGTCACTGCACCGAATACCGCGCTTTATGTCGATTGGCGCCCCTACCTTGGCCACGACATGAGCATGCCGTGCGATACCACGATCAATATCAATCAGCTGAAATCGCTGGCTGAGCGCATCATCCAATTGCCGGCCGGTTTCTCGGTGAACCGTCAGGTTGCCAAGGTATTGGAGGACCGCAGCAAGATGGCGAAAGGCGAGCTATCGCTCGACTGGGGCTGTGCTGAATTGCTGGCTTATGCCTCGCTGGTCAACAACGATTACAAAGTGCGAATTACAGGACAGGATGTTGGCCGTGGCACGTTCTCGCACCGCCATGCCGTCTTGCACGACCAGAACAGCGGTGAAGCGTATGTACCGCTGGCTCACATCCACCAGTCCGAGAAGAAATTCGTGCTGTACGACTCCTTCCTGTCAGAAGAAGCGGTGCTTGCATTCGAATATGGCTACTCCACTACGCGCCCTGATGCCTTGGTGATTTGGGAAGCCCAGTTCGGCGATTTTGCCAACGGTGCCCAGGTGGTGATAGATCAGTTTATAGCCAGTGGTGAATACAAGTGGGAGCGCCTGTGCGGCCTCGTGATGTTGCTGCCTCATGGATATGAGGGGCAGGGTCCTGAGCACAGCTCGGCGCGTCTCGAACGCTTTCTGCAACTGTGCGCACAAAAGAACATGCAGGTGTGTGTGCCAACCACGCCGGCCCAGGTCTTCCACATGTTGCGCCGCCAGATGATCCGTCCGTTGCGCAAGCCGTTGATTGTCATGACGCCGAAGAGTCTGTTGCGTCACAAGGAAGCCATCTCAACGCTTGAGGAACTGGCCAATGGTGCGTTCCAGACCGTGATCGGCGAGACGGACGCGCTGCAGCCAAAGCAGGTCAAACGACTGATTCTGTGCAGCGGCAAGGTCTACTATGACCTGCGTGCCCGTCGTCGCGACAAGAAAATAGAAGATGCTGCCATTGTGCGTCTTGAACAGCTGTATCCGTTCCCGGAAGACAAGCTGGCCGAAGTCATGGCGCCTTACGCCAATCTGGAAACCGTAGTGTGGTGCCAGGAAGAACCGCAAAACATGGGCGCGTGGTATTCAAGCCAGCATCACATGCGCAACGTGATCGCGAAGTACAACCCGGCCCTCGCCTTGGTGTATGCCGGCCGGGAAGCTTCGGCATCGCCGGCAGCTGGTTACGGTGCACTGCACAACAGGGAACTGGAACAGTTCCTGACAGATGCCTTCGAAGCAAAATAACAAACTGCCTGCCCATTAAAGGAAGCCCCAACATGGCGAATATAGAAATCAAGGCCCCGCAACTTCCCGAGTCTGTCCCCGATGGCCGTATTGCCACCTGGTACAAGAAGGCTGGCCAGGCTGTTGCACGCGATGAACTCCTTGTCGATATCGAAACCGATAAAGTCCTGCTGGAAGTGGTGGCACCCGCCGATGGCGTGCTGCAAACGATCGTGAAGGCAGAAGGCGACACCATCAACAGCAATGAACTGCTGGCTGTGATCGAAGCGGGTGCCACTGCCGCCTCCGCCGCTCCGGCTACTGCGGCCAAGGCCGTTGCTCCGGCTGTGACAGTAGACAACAGCAACCTTGAAGTATTGATGAGTCCGGCGGCGCGCAAGCTGATCGAAGAAAATAAGTTGGATCCGAATTCGGTTCCAAGCACTGGCAAGGACGGTCGCATTACCAAGGAAGATGTTGTCAATTTCATTAGTGGACCGAAGGCCACCTCCGCCAAGGCTTCGGCGGGCGAACCCGCTGCCAAGCCCGCGGCAGCTCCCGTGCCAGTACCTCAAGGAGCGCGTGCAGAACAGCGAGTGCCAATGACGCGTTTGCGCGCCAAGATTGCCGAGCGCCTGCTCGAAGCATCGCAAACCACTGCGATGCTGACGACCTTCAATGAAGTCAACATGGCTGAAGTAATGGCGCTGCGCACCCGCTACAAAGACATGTTCGAGAAGAAGCACGGTGGTGTGCGTCTCGGCTTCATGTCGTTTTTCGTGCGTGCGTGCATTGAAGCGCTGAAACGTTTCCCGGCCGCCAACGCGTCGATCGACGGCAATGACATCGTTTACCACGGCTACCAGGACATCGGCGTTGCTGTGTCCTCGCCGCGTGGTCTGGTCGTGCCGGTGTTGCGCAATGCTGACGCACTCAGCCTGGCCCAGATCGAGAAATCCATCAGTGATTTCGGTGCCAAAGCCAAAGACGGCAAACTCAGTATTGAGGAAATGACGGGCGGTACCTTCACCATTTCCAACGGAGGTGTATTCGGTTCGCTGTTGTCGACGCCGATACTGAACCCACCACAAACAGCCATCCTCGGTATGCACAAGATCCAGGAACGGCCGATGGCGGTGAACGGCGAGGTGAAAATCCTGCCTATGATGTACTTGGCACTGTCCTACGACCATCGCATGATCGATGGCAGGGAAGCTGTGCAGTTCCTCGTCACCGTTAAAGAATTGCTGGAAGACCCGGCGCGCATTTTCCTTGAAGTCTGACTTTTACCGCCGCAACTGCCGCATAGAAAGGAACCCGATATGTCCGCTGATTATGATGTGATTGTGATAGGCGCCGGCCCCGGTGGTTACGTGGCGGCAATTCGTGCAACCCAGTTGGGTTTGAAGACTGCGTGTGTCGAAAAGTGGTTGGATGACGCCGGCAAGCCGGTATACGGCGGGACCTGTCTGAACGTGGGTTGCATTCCATCGAAGGCATTACTCGATTCCTCGCACAAATTCCATGAGGCCAGCCACGGCTTTGACGTGCACGGCATCAAGGTAGGCAAGGTCGAGATCGACGTACCTGCCATGATTGCCCGCAAGACCAAAGTGGTGAAGCAGCTGACTGGTGGTATCGCCGGGTTGTTCAAAGCCAACGGCGTTACCGGTATCAGCGGCACCGGCAAGTTGCTGAAAGATCGCAAGGTGGAAGTGACTGCTGCCGATGGCAGCAAGCAGGTATTGAGTGCCAACAGCATCATCGTTGCTGCCGGTTCGGTGCCAATCGAAATCCCGCCTACACCGCTCAATGGTGACACCATCGTTGATTCCACCGGCGCGCTGGAGTTCCAAAGCGTACCGAAACGCCTCGGTGTTATCGGTGCCGGCGTGATCGGCCTCGAACTTGGCTCGGTATGGTCACGCCTGGGTTCGAAAGTAGTGGTGCTCGAAGCCACCGAAAATTTCCTGCCCATGGTCGATCAGCAGATCGCCAAAGAAGCCAGCAAGATATTGACCAAGCAGGGCCTCGACATCCGTCTCGGCTCCAAGGTAACCGGCAGCAAAGTGAAAGCCGGAAAGAACAGCGAAGTCACAGTGCAGTACACCGACAAGGAAGGCAACAAGGAAGAAACCTTCGACAAACTTATCGTATGTGTCGGCCGTAAACCTTACACGGTGGGTTTGCTGGCTGATGATTGTGGCGTGCAGAAGGACGAGCGCGGCTTCATCAAGGTCGACAACCATTGCGCTACCGGCGTGGACGGTGTGTATGCCATCGGTGATCTCGTGCGTGGCCCGATGCTGGCCCACAAGGCGTCGGAAGAGGGCATCATGGTGGCTGACATCATTGCCGAGCATAAAGCTTCGTTGAATTACGATCTGATACCTTCTGTGATCTATACACATCCGGAAATTGCTGCCATCGGCAAGACTGAAGAGCAGCTCAAAGCCGCCGGTATCGAATACAAAGTCGGAGCCTTTCCGTTTGCCGCCAGTGGTCGCGCACTTGCTGCCAACGATTCCGATGGCATGGTGAAAATGCTCGCCGATGCCAAGACTGACCGCGTGCTGGGCTGTCACATCATCGGGCCGTCGGCTGCTGATCTTGTGCAGTCCGTCGTGATCGCAATGGAGTTCAGTTCCAGTGCCGAAGATCTGGCGATGACGGTCTTCTCGCATCCGGCTTTGAGTGAGGCGGTTCACGAAGCAGCATTGGCTGTGAACGGCCATGCGATCCATATTGCCAACCGCAAGAAAAAATAACCTGTTTCCAGTCACTGAGACCCTCCCATGAACTTACACGAGTACCAGGGCAAGCAACTGTTTGCCGAATACGGGCTGCCGGTGTCGAAAGGCTATGCCTGCGATACGCCGGATGAAGCGGCGGCTGCAGCCGACAAGATCGGTGGCAGCGAATGGGTGGTCAAAGCCCAGGTGCATGCTGGTGGTCGCGGCAAGGCCGGTGGCGTCAAGCTGCTCAAGAGCAAGGAGGAAATCCGCGAGTTTGCGGCCAAATGGCTGGGAAAGAATCTTGTCACCTACCAGACCGACAAGAACGGCCAGCCAGTCACCAAAATACTGGTTGAGTCATGCACGGACATCGCCCAGGAACTCTACCTTGGCGCCGTCGTTGATCGCTCATCGCGCCGGGTGGTGTTCATGGCATCCACTGAGGGTGGTGTTGAAATCGAGAAGGTTGCCCACGACACTCCCGAAAAGATTCTCAAAGCCACCATTGATCCGCTGACAGGTGCCCAGCCTTACCAGGCCCGCGATATCGCGTTCAAACTCGGCTTGAATCCTGAGCAGATCAAACAGTTCACTCACATTTTTCTTGGCTTGGCCAAGTTGTTCGTTGAATGCGATCTGTCGCTGCTGGAAGTCAATCCACTTGTCATCACCAAAGCAGGCAACCTGCATTGTCTGGATGCCAAGCTGAACATCGACGGCAACGCGCTGTTCCGTCAGCCCAAGATCCGTGCGATGCACGATCCGTCGCAAGACGACGCACGTGAAGCGCTCGCTGCCAAGTGGGAACTGAACTACGTTGCGCTCGAAGGCAACATCGGTTGCATGGTCAACGGTGCCGGCCTTGCAATGGGCACAATGGACATCGTCAAGCTGCACGGTGGCCAGCCGGCAAACTTCCTCGATGTAGGCGGTGGTGCCACCAAAGAACGTGTGACCGAAGCCTTCAAGATCATCCTGTCCGATGCCAATGTGAAGGCCGTATTGGTCAACATCTTTGGCGGCATAGTGCGCTGCGATCTGATTGCCGAAGGCATTATCGGTGCTGTGGCCGAAGTGGGCGTAAAGATTCCTGTCGTCGTACGTCTCGAAGGCAACAATGCCGAACTGGGAGCGAAGGTGTTGGCTGATAGCGGCCTCAACATCATCGCCGCCAAGAGTCTCACCGACGCTGCCCAGCAGGTCGTCAAAGCAGCAGGAGGTGTGTAATGAGTATCCTGATAAACAAGAACACCCGCGTTATTTGCCAGGGCTTCACGGGCTCGCAGGGCACGTATCACAGCGAACAGGCGATTGCCTACGGTACCCTGATGGTTGGCGGTGTAACTCCGGGTAAGGGGGGCCAGAAGCATCTGGGCCTGCCGGTATTCAACACTGTGGCCGACGCAGTAAACGAAACCGGCGCTGAAGCATCAGTCATCTACGTACCTGCTCCGTTCTGCAAGGACTCGATCCTGGAGGCCGCCAATGCAGGCATCAAACTGATCGTCTGTATCACCGAAGGCATCCCAACGCTGGACATGCTGGTCGTAAAAGTGAAATGCGATGAACTTGGCGTGCGCCTGATCGGCCCCAACTGCCCTGGGGTTATCACGCCGGGCGAATCCAAGATCGGCATCATGCCGGGCCACATCCACAAACCGGGTAAAGTCGGCATTGTGTCGCGCTCAGGCACATTGACCTATGAAGCTGTCAAACAGACCACCGACTACGGTTTCGGCCAGTCGACCTGTGTCGGCATCGGGGGTGACCCGATTCCTGGCTCCAATTTCATCGACATTCTCAAGCTGCTGCAGAATGATGCGCAGACCGAAGCCATCGTGATGATAGGCGAGATCGGTGGCAGTGCCGAAGAAGAGGCTGCAGCCTTCATCAAGGCCAATGTCACCAAACCAGTGGTGTCTTACATCGCCGGCGTAACCGCGCCTCCAGGTAAACGTATGGGTCATGCTGGTGCCATCATTGCCGGTGGCAAGGGCACCGCAGCCGAGAAGTTTGCGGCACTGGAAGCAGCCGGCATCACCACCGTGAAGTCGCTGGCTGATATCGGTAACGGCATCAAGCAGGCTACCGGCTGGAAGTAACGTAAGCTGGTGATAAAAAAGGCCTGCAGTTGCGGGCCTTTAGCCGCGCCGCTGGTGTCATTGGGACCAGCGTACCAACCCGTTGTTTGTATGCCGCCTTTGATAACTGCGCCGACGAGTTCTGTATCGGCATCGTTGGGATGGTTGTAGGTTCCCTGCGGGTTATTGGCAAAGAATTGATACCCCTGACCACCAATCGTCAGCCTTGAATTTTCTCCAACTGCCCACATTTTCATGCGCACAATGAAAATTCGGCAAAAGGAGACTTTTATGTCAGCAGCAGCCAAAGAAACCCGTGGATTCCAGACTGAAGCCAAGCAACTGCTTCATTTGATGATCCACTCCCTCTACAGCAACAAAGAGATTTTCCTGCGTGAGCTGATTTCGAATGCGTCCGACGCTGCTGACAAGCTGCGTTTTCTTGCGCTAACCAATAATGGTCTGTATGAGGGCGATGCCGGCCTGAAGATCACGGTAGAAGTCGACGAAGTGGCGAAAACCATCACTGTCAGCGACAACGGTATCGGCATGACGCGCGACGAGGTGGTAGAAAACCTCGGTACTATCGCCAAGTCAGGCACTGCAGCGTTCCTGGCCAACCTGTCGGGTGACCAGAAGAAGGATTCACAACTGATCGGACAGTTCGGAGTGGGTTTCTATTCCGCGTTCATCGTGGCCGACCGTGTGGAAGTCCTTACCCGCAAGGCTGGTGAGCCAGCTGCCAACGGTGTGCACTGGGAAAGCACCGGTGAAGCTGATTTCAGCGTGGAAAACGTGGATATCCAGCAGCGCGGCACGCGCATAGTGTTGCACCTGAAGCCCAATGAGCAGGATTTTGCCAGCGGTTATCGCCTTCGCAGCATTGTGAAGAAATACGCTGATCACATCTCGCTGCCGGTGATGATGGTGAAAGCCGACTTCCGCAGTGAAGAAGACAAACAGAAAGAACCAAAGCCGGTAGAGTTTGAAGCCGTCAACTCCGCCAAAGCGTTGTGGACTCGTCCACGCACTGATGTCAGTGACGACGAATACAAGGAGTTCTACAAGCATATCTCGCACGACTTTACCGATCCGCTCGATTGGAGCCACAACAAGGTGGAAGGCAAGCTCGAATACAACAGCCTGCTGTA
>Ga0255100_1000175_pt1 | contig 30003 bp, 21 predicted proteins | sample Colum_Colum_RepB_2_FD_188449 | JGI IMG/M metagenome (GOLD analysis project Ga0255100, IMG submission 188449) | Freshwater microbial communities from Columbia River, Oregon, United States - Colum_Colum_RepB_8d | ecosystem: Environmental > Aquatic > Freshwater > River | place: USA: Oregon...
CCCCAAGCCCGGCCCCGCCCCAGGCACGCACCAAGAGCAAGGCCACCACGGCCGAACCCATCATGAGCAACGACACAGCCACCGCCGCCTCCAACCGACCGACGGACAACTCCAGGAACACCGTAGTCGGCAGCACCTCGGTCTTCATGCGGGTGGCTCCCGAAAACACCAGAATCGGCCCAAATTCACCGAGCGCCCGCGCCCAGGACAGAGTGGCTGCCGTCAGGATTCCCGGGCGCGCTGCTGGCAGCACCACCCGCCAGAAGGCTTGGGCCCGATTGCAACCCAAGGTCATGGCCACCTGCTCTTGGCGGGGGTTGATTTGAGCGAAGGTCGTTCGGAGCGTGCGGACCGCGAAGGCGCAAGCCACCATGAACTGCGCGAGGATGACCGAGGGCACCGCATACGTGACCGGAAACACCGTTTCGAGGGCCCGGAGCGGGGCGGTCTGGAAAAGAATCAACAAACTCAGACCAATCACCAAGGGCGGGAGCACGATGGGGATGTCCAGCAAGGCATCCAAGATGGCTCGACCCGGAAATTCGAAGCGGGCCATCAGGTATCCAATGGGCACCGCCACCCACAGCGAGAGCAACGTTGTGAGAGTGCAACTCAAGAGGCTCAGGCGGATCGCATATTGGATCTCGGGCGAACCCAAGGCCCGCCACAAATGCCCCGGCGTGGTGTAGAACAAATCGGCCGCGACCATGGCCAAGAGCAAGACCACGTAGGTCCCGCCCAAGAGAATCAAGGCTGCCAAAAACCGACGGTCTGCCCAAGCCACAGGAACCTTGGCCGGAGCAGCAGCACCCGACGGAGCAGAAGACTGGAGGGAGGGAGGGCTCACGGAGTCGACTCCTGCCATTGAAATCCCGCCGACACAAACCGGTCGCGTGACACTTTCGATTCCAACGCCTGCTGCAGGCGGGACATCAACTGCGCGTGGTCCGAGTTGCGGCTCACGGCATACGGCTGGATGGCGATAGTTCCCGGTCCCGTCAGTCGAACCACTTCCACCGCATCCAACACCGCGGACGTGTTGGCGGCATAGACCAGCGCGACGTCCAAGGCTCCCGAACGCAATTGATTGATGAGCAAGTCGCCCGTAGGTGCCTGCACCGCCCGGTTGGATTTCACCGAATCCCAGAGCCCCACCGAGCGCAGCAACCGGGCACTCAAGGCACCGAGGGCACTTTGGTCTTCCTGACACAAGCCCACCTTCAAGTTCGTGCGGGTCAAATCAGACAACCCAGAAATCGCCTTCGGATTGCCCTTCCGCACGGCCAAAACCAAGGGCGTCTGAGCCAAGGCCACCGCCGGTTGGAACTCGGCCTGGACGGTGTCCATGAAGGAAACATCGCAGGCGAAGTAAGCGTCCGGGCGCTGGCCGGAGCGTATCTGGGCCGTGAGGATGCCACAGCCATTGTAGACCCGAGTGATGTCCACACCTTCCCGCTGCTCGAACTCGCGCAAGGTGGGTTCCGCGGCCAAGCGATTGACCGATCCGCTGTAGAAGAGCACCGATGGTCGGGATTTCCACACATCCCCAGGCATCACCTTGAAACCCGACTCTTGGAATCGACGCAGCCCTCGATCCCGGGCACTGAGATACCGTGCAAAGCGCAAGGCCTCGGTGGGTTGGGTGCTCGATTGCAGCACACACACCGACACCTCGGAACGAGCCGTGGACAATTCTGGAACGACCACCGCCTCCAATTCGGGATACTGGGCCAACGTCACATCCCACACGATGCCGGCATCGACCGCTCCCAACTTCACGTCATTGGCCACATCGTTCACCGTTGGCTTGAAGACCAAGGCTCGGGCCGACAACGCCACCCAATCGCCACTACGGGTCAGGGCCGCACGGGCCACCGTCCCGATGGCCACTGAGTCCGGGTTTCCCAAGCTCACCCGAACGCCGTCGCGAAGAAGGTCCTGGATGGAACGGATATTCTTGGGATTGCCCTTCGCCACCACGATGACGGCGGACATGCGAGCCAGTGGAAGCACCTCGGCCAGCAAGCGATTGGAATTACCCAAGTCGACGAAGCTGGTGTCGGCCGGAATGAACACGTCGCCGCGTTGGGCTACCCGCAAATTGCTCAACAGCGTGCCCGAGCCGCCGTACTGGATCTGGACCGACGTCTTCTGTTCGCGTTCGTAGTCCTTCGCGACCGCCTCCACCGCGGTCTTGAGTCCGGCCGCGCAGTACACCACCAACGGCTCCTGCACCGGGGCGTTGGCCGGCCGTCTCTGATTCCAAACCAGCAACCCCACCAGGATCCCGATTGCCACCAGCGAGCCCCAGAGAATGGATCGCATCGAATTCATCCGATACGGCATCGAGCCGGGCTAACTGAGGTTGGGCCATCCATCTGAGGAAACGTTCGCCGGAAGCAACGGTCCGATTCAACCCCTCAAGCAACCCGACACCCGATCGTTACGGGAAAACCGCGGGTGCGGGAGCAACACCGACGGTTGCCCCGCACCCCGGATTTGCCGAACCTCAATCCAACTTTTGGATGCGGATATTCCGGAACGCCACGGCTCCGTGGTCTCCCTGGAGGAGGATCGGTCCGGGCTGGTCCACCTGGTCGTCGATCTGGCCGCCGGTGCCCTTGGGGCTCAGCACCCCGTCGTGCACCTTCACGCCATTGAGAGTCAGGGTGATCTTCTGGCCCACAATCTTGGCCTCCGCGGTCTGCCACTGTCCGGCCTTGCGGGAAACGAAGAGCGAGGTCGGTTGGAGGTTGTAAATGGCGCCGTTGCCGCCGTTGGAAGACTTGCCGGTCTTCGCATCGTCGAGGATCTGAATCTCGTGGCGTCCCCGCAGATAAAGGCCGGAGTTCGACTTCGGAGCCACCTGATACTCGTAGCGAATGACGAAGTCCTTGAACTTCTCCTCGGTGAGCAAGTCCGTGCCGTGCTCGGTGAAATTGCCCTCGCGGTCCACCTTGAGCACGTTGCACAGCATGCCGTTCTGAACGCTCCACGACTTCATCCCGTCATCGCGGCGGTACTTCCAGCCCTTCATGGACGTGCCGTCAAAGAGCAGCTTGAAGCCCGCCTTCTTCTCGGCCGCGCTCAGCGCATTGGCCGTATCGGTCACCGCACCGGAACCCTTGGCAAGGCCCAAGCCCCAACGAATGCCGCCGAGGATGTGCTTTTGGTAGGCGGCGCTGGTCCACACATCTTCACGGTGGCCCAGTGAGGTGTAGAACATGCGGCCACCGCCCTTGAGGTCTTTGCACCAGGCCACGGGATAATCGCCGGGCAGGTGGTTCTGCGGGTGCTTGTCTAGGGTCAGCAGCCCGTGCACGCGATCGCGGTGGAACTCCTTGAACTCGTAGATCTCGTCGTACATCGACCACGTGTCGCCCAAGTGTTGATTGGCAGGGTGCGCCGGGTCCTGGTTGGCCATGTCGACGGTGACTTGCGCGCCGTGGGTCAGGAACAACCCGCCCAACATGCCGTAAAACGCCGGAAACCCATGGAACGTGTCGCTGCACGAGTGCATGCCGATGAGGGCGTGTCCCTGCTCCACCCAGCGGATGAAGCCTTCGCGATCGGGAATCGCCAAATCACCGGTGGTGTTGGCGAAGATCACCGCATCGACCTTGGCCAGATTGGCCATGGAAAGCTTCTCGCGGACTTCGTTGTCGTCCTTGCCGTCGGCTCCGCCCCGCACGTAATCCACCACGGTGAAATCACCGGTGGTTTCACCAAGCGTCGCGATGACGTTCTCGGCGGTGGCGATGGAGCTGTGGCGGAAGCCCTTGGTGGCGGTGACCACGAGGACCTTCTTCGGCGCAGCCGCAGAAAGGGTCATCGCTGCCAGCAGGCAACTGGATACGAGGGAGACGGTGTTCATGAGACAATGAAAACGGATATTGGGACCGGCTTAACTTCGCAGTTGGGGCGGAGAAAACGCAAGCCTCTGGAGCAATCCACTGGGCACCGCCCCGAATCCTCTCCGGTATCCTTTACCCTTAGGGCAACGGGGATAGGATCTGGGTTGAGCTCCCTCGGATGACAGCGGCCGCGGCGCAGGCTATCCCCCCAAACAACCGCTGACTCAGTCGTTTTCTGGACGGTCGCAAAACTCTCCCCACGGAAACCGCCGTTTCCCCAAAAGATTTAGACCCCTAAAAAGCAACCAAATAATCCCCAAATTCACTAAAACACAGTATTATTTACTTTTAATCGATTCGGCTCCGGCTTCAGCTCTATTTTTGCCGACCATTAACAACCGTAATCCCACTCAAACTGTTTATAAATTTACGGATATGGAAGCCGCCCCATAGGGAGTCTCAGTTCGATGCCTAAAAGCCGTTGAAAGATTGGCTTGGGAAGTTCTCCATACAATTTGATCAAGTTTTGGCGCCCATCCTCCAATGTTTCTTGTTGAATCGACTTATAAAGCTCTAATTGTGCACCTGCCAGTGCTTTGATTCGCTCAATCTTTGATTCTCTCTCAGCCGCATCGGTAATGGTATTAGCCTCTTCCAAATCCCGCATCGCCTGATACCGTGTGTTAAAAATCAACTGACGAACCTCTTCGAGTGTGCACGTAGTAACAGCAACTTGATAAATCCCGCTGTAGAGAAAATGTGAATTCATCGCCGCCGGGAAATCTTTAAACACCTCTTTGAGCTCATAAAGATTTGTGTCCACAAGATATTTCGAATTAATCGTAAGGTTCTCAAACTGAGTCTTAGCCAGTGATTCAAACTGTGAAGTTCCAAATATTTTGAATTCGGGATTGGGAATAACGACTCGCGTCACGACATGATTCGAAGAGAAAATATAAGTGTTGGTGATACCCTCCACCTCAGAAGGATTGGATTCTACGGAAGCAACCGAACCCGCTAATTCGCTATCAACCTTCGTAATCCGTGAAAGCGTTACTGCAGTGTTACTCTGACTCTCATTCTGGATAGTGGATTCAACAACACCCAGCCGAATTGGCGATTCAAAGCCCCACCACCACCCGGCAAAGAAAACCAGCACGCAAACAACCACACCGATCAAAAATCGTTTATCCATAACCATCGTACACCAAGGAAATTATGCACTAAACCCCTCCAATTTAACCGTATAAAATTCACGGCCTAATTAACTCTCTCGGCTCGGTAAAAATATCAATAGACATTAAGCGTTGGAAAATCGGTTTTGGAAAGTCACCGTACAGGCGAACCATGCGTTGCTTAAAACGCTCTGGAGCATCCGCCTTATCTAATAATATACGATTCATATCTTCATCAAGCCTATCTTTTATCTGCCGAGCTTTGAGCTCTCGCTCAATCAGGTTGGAAATTGCCTCGATTTCAAAGGGCCCTTTCCATTGATCAGCGGAAAGCAAAAAGTCTGAATCTCTCAATTGTCTAATCCTTGATTTAAACACATAGGCTTCTCGAATCCCTGAGTAAAGATATTCAGATTGCTTCGCGGTTGGAAAATCTTCAAATATTTCCTTCAGCTCACTTAGATTTGTCTCCACCTGAATCGCCTCGAAATAATCTTGCTTAGCTAAAGCCTCATATTCAACAGAACCAAGTAAAGGAACCTTTGGATTGGGCACCACAACTTCAGTGATCGATTTACTCGGAGTAAGTTGGTATGTTTTTGTAACTAAACCCGACTCAGACTCCTCCGATATTAACATAGGACCATTGCCCGCCAACGCCCCCAAGGTCTCAACCCGCCTAACGGGAAATTTTTCTTTTCTAGACTCATCCGAATTAACATTATCCACCTTCTTACTTGCCCCCCCATCCGGTAAAGGCACCCTCAAATCAGGCCCGTTATTTTTAATAATGAGATAAAAAACAACACACAAACTCAATATTATAATTAATCGTTTCACTTTAATAATTATTCACAAGTAACAGCCATAGAACCAAGTCTTCCCCAATTTCTATTTGCCGTGAAACTTGGTAAAACGTAAGCCTCTAGAAAGCACCCGTTGTTCCTTTTCAACAATTATCGCCAAAGACCCAGTCATTCGAACGATCGCCGGGACTCTTGGATTTTGCAGATTCCAAGTCAGCGGACACCCATCGCTCCCCCGCCGGATTGGCGCAAATCATGAGAGAAACCTTCCATCGAGAACTTGTGTGAAGACACTCCTTCCGCGTGTATTCGGCAGGATAGGGGTTAGCTTCCTAGAACGAGCGCATAGGCCGGACCAAAAAAACGCTGATCCTTTCGTTTTCTTGACTACCCAAAACCTTCTACTGTAAGTCACCGTTTCCCAAGTGAATTAGGTGCTTCAAAAGAGGTCGAATGAGCAACAAAATGCGCTTCAATATCACACACTTCACCCCTTACACTGGTTGATATTAGCTTGCAAGCTTGACATCTATCCACGATTACCCAACCTTCACCCCCCTCAAACTGTTTACAAGTTTACGGATATGAAAGCCGCCCCATAGGGAGTCTCAGTTCGATGCCTAAAAGCCGTTGAAAGATTGGCTTGGGAAGTTCTCCATACAATTTGATCAAGTTCTGGCGCCCATCCTCCAATGTTTCTTGTCGCATAGACTCATAAAGCTCTAATTGTGCACTTGACATCGCTTTGATTCGCTCAATCTTTGATTCTCTCTCAGCCGCATCGGTAATGGTGTTAGCCTCCTCCAAATCCCGCATCGCCTGATACCGTGTGTTAAAAATAAACTGCCGAACTTCCCGAAGCGTACATGTAGTAATAGCAGTTTGATAAATTCCACTGTATAGAAATTGCGAATTCATGGCTGCCGGAAAATCTCTAAACACCTCTCTGAGCTCGTAAAGATTTGTGTCCACAATGTATTTTGAATTGATCGTAAGGCTCTCAAACTGAGTCTTGGCCAGAGATTCAAACTTAGGGGTTCCAAATATTTTAAATTCGGGATTAGGAATAACAACTCGCGTTACGACATGGTTTGACGAAAAACTATAAGTGTTGGTGATACCTTCCACCTCAGGAGGTTCGGATTCCATTGGCGCAACTGAACCCACCAAATCGTGATTAACATTAAAAATCGGTGATAGACCAACAGCGATGTTACTCTGGCTTTCGGACTGGATAGTGGATTCAATAACATTCAGCCGACTTGATGGTCCAAAGAAAACCAATCGCAAAGCTGATAAAATTAGCAAGCAAACACCAATCCTTATCAAGATCCGTTTATTCATCGATTTCAAAATATCTATTTTTAACCAAACCACAACCGAGTTGATCTAAATAGATTTAAGGACCAACTAGTTCTTCCGGCTCGGCAGTTATTTCAATGGACATTAACCGTTGGAAAATCGGTTTTGGGAATTCACCGTACAGGCGCTCCATTCGTTGCTTGAATCGATTTGGAGCGTCACCCATTTCCAGCCATATCTTCAATGCTTCTTCGTGAACTCTGTTATAAACCTCCTTGGATTTTAGTTCTCGCTTAACCGGGTCGGAAACTGACCAAATTTCCTTTTCGACAATATCTTGTTGCGCTGAAATCAATAATCCAGAATCCTGCAAACGGTAAATTTTTGCTCTCAGCACATAAGCCTCTCTAATCCCGGAGTATAAGTATTGAGACTTTTTTGCAAGAGGGAACTCTTCAAAGATTTCCTTAATTTCTAAAAGGTTGGTCTCCACAGCTGCTGATTTTATGTAATCTTGCTCGGCTAGCATTTCATACTCGGCAGAACCGAGCAACGGTGTCTTCGGGTTAGGCAGAACGACCTCGGTGATCAATTTTCCTGAGGGAAATTGGTAGACGTTTGTAATGATACCTGACTCGGACTCCTCCGAAATCAACATGGGACCAGTACCAGCCAAAAAACCTAATGTTTCGATACGCCTTGTGCGGATATTTGAATCAACTGTTTCAATCTTGACTAGGTGATTGGTTAGAACAGAACCAATTAGTTTACCACCAAATGAAGATGATTTTAAATCAGGCTGCCGGATTTTAAAAAATAAGAAAACAACCACACAGGTGAGCACCAATAAAAATACACTCTTCACTTTGTTTTTTAACCAGCGGTTACACTGAGCGCACCGGTTCTACCCCAGCTGCGATTTACTTTAAAACTAGGCTTGTTGGGAGTGACATGCACTTGACCTTGCCCGTTCGGTAGAATCTGAGCGCTCCAATCAATTTGATCTCCCACGTTGTATGTTGACCAACCAGTACAGTCAGAAAATTCTTCGTCCCAACCTCTTATTGTAACAGCCGCTCTAGTAGGCAAGACGGAAGCTGCACTAGTTTCCATTCGAAGCCCCATTGTGAACGATACTTTCAAGTCTATATCCATTCCAGAATAGTCACCACCACGTTTGCAAACAAAGTCTCTTACCTCAATCTGATGGTCCCCCATTGTTGTCCCCCCGTAATCGAATTCCCAAGGACTATTACTTTCGATTTTTCGTGGTGAGTTTTGATCGGGAAACTTAAGTGTATATGTGTGCTTGTAGACCGTCGTTCCCCTTTGTGATACATTCATTAAGTATTTATCACTTACCTGCACACCAAAATATTTTCTTGTCTGCAGCTTGTCAAATATCATCATGTGGTATGCAACCTTTGTTTCCCCACCGAAAATATCCTTGATGAATACCATTCCGCTTAAAATAAGACCACCAACCGCGATAGCATTTGCGGTGCAAACAACGCCAAAGAAACACTGAAACCATATCACTAATGCAGCAATCTTAAGTTTGGTAGATCTAGCAGAAAATATTGACTTGAAATTGACCCCAATTCGTTTTTTAAAGCCGTTTAATTTCATACTGTTTTAAGTGTTTATTAATTTGATAATAGTTTCTCGTTGTTTTCAGTGAAAAAGGGGGGGGGCTTGACCGCTACAAGCGGACTCGGAGCGGTGACACCGGAGGAGACGATTGAATGTTTACTCGAGCTAAGGAGGGCTTGGCGTTTTCTGGAGGTAAGGCTGAGGCGAGCCTCTCGACGTTCGTGTAGAATGTGGAGGAGATGCCAAGGTAGAGGGCGGAGGAGAGTGCGTTGGTCTGCATCCCCGTAGTCACCCGCGACCAGATTTGCCAAGTGGCCATCATTTGAGCAGAGAAAGGTCCGGAGCGACGATTGGGCTTGGGTTACCTGAACGGCAATGCCCGCCTCGGGCTGACTCGGACCACCCAGACACCCCACGGGCTGACTACCGAAACTTCGGCGTAGCTTACGTTGAGGTGGGTGATTTCTCATCGATGACCATTGGTTGATTAGCTGAATCCATATTTTAGTCAATTATTTGTTGATTTGTAAGTTTAACCAGCGCTTTTGAGCATCCTGAGAGAAGGCCTCGTTGTTTGGGTGGGTTTGGAGCCTGTCCCTTGCGGTCGTGGAGCCTGTCCCTGGAGCTTGCGCGAATCCCCATTGGGTGGCCGATGGCGCCGCTTGCCTTGGGCCGATGGGTGTGGATTCTCTCCGGGATGTCCCCCTTTCAGTCGGCCCGCCGGCCCAACTACCGCGACCACGTGCCGTCGTTGCGAAGCCTTTGCCTGTGGATCGTCCTGTGGACGGGATTGCCCATGGGCCAGGCCGACTCGCTGACGCTGCGCTTCAAGGCGCCGCATTGGCTCTACATCGAGGGGGATCACCTGCCGGGCAAGGTGATCGAGGTGAACTACCTCGAGGCCTACTGCCGAGCGGGATCCACCGACGCGGATTGGGTGAAACACACCGTCATTCCGCATCGGGCCGAGTTGATCAGCCTGAGCGCCGATCGAAAGACTCTAAAGCTCCGAGACACTTTGGAGGACGGCGTGGTGGTCGATCACACCATCCGGGCGGGGACCGATGATGTGGACTTCCGCCTGGTGGCCCACAATCCCGGTCCGAAACGCTCCGAGGCCCACTGGGCGCAAGCCTGTGTGCGGTTGGGAGATTTCACCGGATTCCCAGCCTCCAGCACCAATCTCGACGACTACCTGCCGCAGTGCTTCCTGATCATGAGCAACCGCGTCACCCGCTTCCCTGAGATCCAACCGTGGGTCAAAGCCGCCCGGTATGTTCCAGGGCAAACCTGGTGCCCCCGCCATGTGCCTCGCACCGATGTGAACCCGCGCCCCCTGAGTCCGGTGGTGCCCGATGATGGGCTGATCGGAGCCTTCAGCGGCGATGGCCAGTGGCTCTTCGCCACCGCATGGCAGCCTTATCAGGAGCTCTTCCAAGGGGTCATCCGCTGCCTGCACTCCGACTTGCGTCTGGGCGGATTGCAACCTGGTGAAACCAAGCGCATCCGTGGTCGCATCTACCTCATGAAGGCCGACACGCAGGCTCTGAGGAACCGCTATGCGGGGGATTTCCCCGAACACCGCCCGTCCCGGACCGTTCCACAAACAGCCTCCTCAAAAGCGGCCCCGCCATCACCTCCCCCAACTCGGAGACCTCCGCAGAAATCCCCTCAGTAACCCAGCAGGCGACGATCCTTACTTGGATTTGTCAGGATAGGCCGGCGGTTGTGGGATCTTCACGGGCTTGGACTCCATCGCTTTCTTCAGCTCGGCAATGGCGCGGTTGAGTTGGTCGTCGGTGCCCGAAAACTCGCGAGTCGGATCATTGTCCACCTCGATGTCCGGCTCTACTCCCGTGCCTTCCATGATCCATTCTTTGGCCTCGAGGTCGAAGCGGCTGAACTCGGGCCGATTGAGGATACCTCCATCCAGCAGAGGCAAGCTGCCTCGGATGCCCACCACCCCGCCCCAGGAGCGCTGACCAATGATAGGCCCCAACCGATGCTTCCGGAATCGATAGCCAACGATGTCGCCATCGCTGGCGCTGTGCTGGTCGATGAGCAGCACCTTGGGTCCCAACACCTGACCGCTCGGATCCACATTCACCGATCCGTTGCGCGCGACCGTCCACATCGCCGGTTCACGGCGCAGGCGTTCGATGATCATCGGTGAAACGTTCCCGCCGCCATTGCCCCGGCAATCGACCACCAGCGCCTCCTTGTGAAGCTGCGGATAGTAGAACTTGGCGAACTCGTTGAGACCCGGAACGCCCATGTCCGGCACATGCACATAGCCGATCTTGCCGCCACTGGCCTTGTCCACCTTCTCGATGTTCCCCAAGACCCAATCGAGGTAGTAAAGCGGTTGTTCGTCCGCCGTGGGAATCACCGTTTGGTCGCGAGCCCCTTCTTCCATGGGTTCCCGGTTCACCCGCAGAACCACGGGCTTACCGGCCGTGCCCACCAAGGCGGCATACAGGTCGGTCATGCCCCGAGTGGACTGCCCTTGAACGGCCAGGATGTAGTCGCCGGGGCGGATTTCGACACCGATCTCCGTGAGCGGACTGCGATACTTGGAGTCCCAGTTGTGTCCGCGAAGAATGCGCTCGATGCGGAAATAACCACTGGCATCGGGCTGGATGACAGCTCCCAGCAACCCCAACGAAATCCGCTCTGGCTTGGGCAAATCACCGCCGCCCACATAGGCGTGTCCGATGTTCAACTCCCCGATCATCTCCCCGATGATGAAGGTGAGGTCGGCCCGATGCTGCACATGCGCCAGCAGGGGCTCATAACGACGGCGCATGCCCGCCCAGTCCACCCCGTGCAGCTTCGGATCGAAGAGGAAATCCCTCATCTGTCGCCAGCACTCGTTGTAAATCTGGTTCCACTCCGCACGGCGATCCAGACGCACCTTCAGATCGCTCAGGCTCAGCTTGCGATCGGCGAGGTCGAGCTTGGCGGAAGGGAGGTCCAAAATCGCCAATTCCGAGCCCACCTTGACCAGCATCTTCTTGCGGTCGGCCGAGACCCGGAACCCAGCCACCTCGCCCAACTCCGTTTCCTTGTCCTTCTCGAGGTCGAAAAGGTGGAGCTTGCCCTTCTTCACATAGAACAGCTTGTCGCCCACCGAGGATAGCGATCCATAATTCGAGGCCGGAGGCGGCAGCACGGTGATGCGCTGGGTCAACCCCTCGACGTCCACGGTCACCACCACCTTGGAGGGCTTGGCAGCCTTGTCCTTGTCCTTGTCCTTGTCTTTGTCGGAGGCCGCTTGGGCCTCGGGGCCGCTGACCGCCGCCTTGTCGTCGCGCGGTTTCACCTCGTCGGACTTCGGCGCCAAGGGCGACTTCGTCGCGGCGGCCAGCGTGACCAGGTAAATTCGCTCCATGTCGCTGTAGGTGTGATTCCACTCCGTCTGGCCGTAGGAGGGATTGAACGAGCGTTCCGAGACAAAGAAGAGGTACTTACCGTCACTGCTGAATTCCGGCGAACCCACATCGAACCACCCATCGGTGACTTGGACCTGATTTTTCTGCGCCAGCCCGTAGAGGTAGATGTTGGCGAATCGGCGCACCTCCGGCCGTGTGAACGCCAACCACTGGCTGTCCGGCGACCAGACGAAATCGCGGATCTCGAAGGCCTCCGATTGGGCCACTAAAGTCACCTGCTTCGACTCCACCTCAACGAATTGGAGGCGGTTGAGCTTGTCGGTCCAGGCGATGCGCTGGGAATCGGGCGACCAGACAATCTCGTACTTGTAGGTATCAGCCCCGGAGGTCAGCGCGCGCGGTTCACCCGAGCCGTCCTGCGGCCGGATCCAGATCTCGTCCTCGCCGCTCTGGTCGCTGACATAGGCAATCCATTTTCCGTCCGGAGACCACACCGCATTGCGCTCATGCACTCCAGGCGATTGCGTCAGGTTGCGGGTGGCCCCGTTCTTGGCCGGCACCGTGAACACATCGCCCCGCGCACCGATGAGCGCTCGCGCGCCGTCCGGAGCGATCTCATAGGACGTGGTCTCCTTGCTGACATCGCGCAACCCGCCACGTCCGATGACCAAATCCTCCCGAATCTCCACCGGAATTCGGACAGCCTTTTCGGTCTGGAAATCCAAGCGGTACAAATACCCGCCATTTTCAAAAACAATCCCGGTGTCGCCCAAGGACGGGAACTTGACGGCAAATTCGGTGAAATCCGTCAGACGGCGGGGCTTCCGGGTTTTCAAGTCCATCACATAGAGGTTGGCCTGGTGAGACTCCTCGCGCTCCGAGACGAAATAAATCCGATCTCCGTGCCACATGGGGAAGATGTCTTGAGCCGGATCGCTGGTGAGCCGGGTGGTTTCACCGGTCCCGAAATGATGCAGCCAAATCTCGTCAGCCTGACCGCCGCGGTAGCGCTTCCAGGTGCGGAATTCGCGGAAGACTCGGTTGTAGGCCATTTGCTGACCATCCGGCGAGAAACTGCACCATCCACCGCGAGGCACCGGCAAGGCCTGCGGAACTCCGCCAGAGAGCCGCGCCAGCGTCAGTTCTCCTTTGAACGGGTTCCAGTGGTTCCGTCGCGAGCGATACACCACCGTGTCATTGTCCTTCCAGGCCATGACGATGTTGTTCGGTCCCATCCGATCCGAGACGTCGTCGCGTTCCAGGGTCGCGGTATGGGTAAGGCGACGCGGTTCTCCCCCCTCGGACGGCATCACATAGACCTCGGTGTTGCCATCGTATTGACCGGTGAAGGCCAGTGTTTTGCCGTCGGGCGAGAAGCGGGCGAACATCTCGAAACCCTTAGGATCGGAGGTCAGGCGTCGCGCAAGGCCTCCTTGCACGGGCACGGTGTAGAGGTCTCCGGCATAGGTGAAGACCACCCGATCTCCGTGCAAAGCGGGAAACCTCAGCAACCGCGCTTCGTCGGCCTGAAGCGCCAGCATCGATCCGAACCCCAACAGCAACAGACGAATCCCGAAGAAGAACCCTCGCATGTGCCGACGCTATCCAGAGGCGCAAACCGAGGCCAGCGATGACTGCGAATCAGCTGCGTTGTGTGCTCTCCCACCGACCCCGAAACCGATTAAGGCTTATTCAGGCCGATCGAATAGCTCAATCGCGGGTAAAATCCGCCGAGAGGAATCGGCGCACGAGAGGGTCTTGAGAAGCCCGGATCGCCTCGGGGGTCCCCACGGCTACAATGCGACCCTCACTCAGGAAGGCGATACGGTTGGCGATGCCAAAAGCCAGGTCGCGGTCATGGGTCACCACCAAGGTGGTGGCGTGGGTCACGGCATTGGCGCGCACGATCTCCCGCCCAACAGTCACTGCAACCAGCGGATCCAATTCACTGGTGGGCTCGTCATACAAGACCACTTGCGGCTCCATCACCAACGCCCGTGCGATGGCCACGCGCTTCTTCATGCCGCCCGACAGTTCCGACGGATACTTCAGGGAATCTTTCGGTCCCAGATGCACCAACGCCAGTTTCTCTTGGACGATCCGCTCGATCTCCAACGCCGATTTCAGGCGGTGTTCCGACAGGTAGAGGCCGACATTTTCGCCTACCGTCAGCGAGTTGAGCAGCCCACCGCTTTGGAACACCATGGCCAAACGGAACCGGTCGCGAATGCCTTCGTCCTCGATGCGTGTGTCATTCAGTAGAATCTCGCCAGAATCGGACGTCTCGAGACCGATCAAATGGCGCAGCAATACCGATTTCCCGGAACCGCTTGGGCCCATCAGGACAAAGATTTCTCCGGGCTGGATATCGAGGTCGATGCCATCGAGCACCACCTGGGAACCAAAGGATTTGCGGAGCTGGCGGACACGGATGGCCACTCCGGATTCGAGAGATTTGGAAGCGGTCATGGCTTCAGAATCCTCCCGCCATCGAGTTCTTGGTGAACGGCAAGAGCATGCGGGTGATGATGTAGTCGAGCACCAGGATGAACACGATCGAGTTCACCACCGCCTTGGTGACACTGCGACCGATGCCGCGGGGACCGCCCAAGGTATCCAAACCCTGATTGCAGCAAACCACTCCCACAGTGACCGCGAAGAGGAAGGTCTTGATCAAACCATGGATGATGTCCCGCGGTTCCAAAGTCGCCTTGAGGCTGTTGAAGAAGGCCGTAGCCGACACAGCCACTTCCGGGTTGAGGGCCGCCACGAAAGCACCGCCCGCTGAACCAATGAGCAGCGAAAACACCAACAGGCAGGGAAGGGCCAGCGAAATGGCCACGACCCGCGGGAGCACCAGATACTCAACCGGGTCGATGTTCAGCGTCCGCAGGGCGTCGATCTCCTGATAAACCCTCATGGATCCCAACTCGGCCGCCATGGCTGAACCAATACGACCGGCGATCAGGATGGACATCATCACCGGCCCCAACTCCTTGGCCAACGAGGCTCCGACCAGTCCGCCCAACATGGACCCCAAACCCCGTTGAGTCAGCAGTGGCCCCGCCTGCAGCGCCAGCACACCGCCAATGAAAAGCGACAGCACGCACGCCATGAAGAGACTGGCATTGCCGATTTCAAACAACTGTTCAGCGAGGTTGCGCCGATAGCGAAAAATCCGCGGCAACGCCCTCAGGGTCACCCCAAACAGCAACAGCATCTTGCCCAATTCACGAAACACAGTGTGGAGGATCGCTGCGGCAAGCCGACTCGGCAATGCCCAAGGTTTTGTCAGGTATCAACCTTCCGAGAACCGAGCCCGCAACCCGGAGGCCACCGCTGAAAAGGCCCGGGCCGCTTCACTCATCGGATCTGCCACCACGATGGGTTCACCCCGATCTCCACCCTCACGAATGGCAACCACCAGCGGGATTTCCCCCAGGAATGGCACTCCCTTGCGCTCTGCCTCCAGACGACCGCCACCATGGCCGAAGATATCCACCCGGGATCCATCGGGCAGACGGAATCCGCTCATGTTTTCTACGATACCAAGGATGGGAACTTGGACCTTTTCGAACAGTGTCACCCCTTTGCGGACCACGCCCAAAGAAGCCTCCTGAGGGGTGGTGATGATGACGCCGCCATCCAACGGCACGGACTGGCACAGCGACAACTGGGCATCGCCCGTACCCGGCGGGAGGTCCACAAGCAAATAGTCGAGATCACCCCAAGCCACCTGATTGATGAACTGATGGATGGTCTTCTGGATCATGGGCCCGCGCCAGATGACGGCCTGCTCAGGATCGATGAGGAAGCCCATGCTCATGAGCTTAACGCCATGTCGAACGGGCGGCACCAAGCGTTCATCGTCGGTGAGCGTCGGCCGCTCATTGATACCCATCATCAAGGGGATGCTCGGGCCATAGATATCGCAGTCCAGAAGGCCGACGCGCAAACCGACTTGCGCCAATGCGCAAGCCAGATTGACCGAACAGGTGGACTTGCCGACGCCCCCCTTGCCCGACGCCACGGCAACCACTCGTCGCACGCCCGGCATCCGGTTGCGCTGGGGAACCCCGGTGTTGGCCCCGGCGGCCGCAACGGGCGTCGGCACCTGGACTTGCACATGCGCATCGGTGATGCCCTCCAACCGATCCCGGAGCGCCGCCTTGACCGCATCGGCGATTTGATTGCCCATCTCCGGGTTCGGAGCGGTCAATTCAAGAAGCACCCCCACTGCGCCACCGTCGATCTGCACACCTTTGACCAATCCGAAGGAGACGATGTCCCGGCTGTATCCGGGGTATTTGACCGTGCGCAGCACCTCCATCACGGAGGACTCTTGAATGGTTGCCATGGATGATTGTGTTCGGAATCCGAGGGACTTAGCCGTTGTAAAAAACAGGGTGGAGCATCCCGAAGGACGGCTCCACCCCTGAAATGAATCGGTCAGCAGTTCACTTAGCCGCGACGACCGCGCGCTTCTTGTCCGACAGCGCCCGGAGGAAGGCCGTCAAGTCGCTGGTTTCCTCGGCCGAGAGCTTCTTGCCCAATTGCAACCAAGCCATCTTCTGGACCGTCTGCTCCAAAGTCTTCTGGGAGCCGTCGTGGAAATACGGAGCGGTCAGGGCGATGTTGCGCAAGCTGGGCACCTTGAAGACGAACTCATCGTACTCTTCCTTGGTGACTTCGATGCGGCCCTTGTCGGCGGTGTTCTCGTAGGCATTGAGGATGCCCAACTTCTTGAAGTCGTTGCCTCCGAGGAGCGGCCCAGTATGGCAGGTGGTGCAACCAATCGACAAGAAGGTGTCGAGACCTTTGAGCTCGGCGGCGGTCAGAGCCTTGTCATCACCCTTGAGGAAATCGTCAAACCGGTCGTGGGTGCGCAAGGTCCGTTCGAACGCGGCGACGGCCTTGGCGAAGTTGTTGTAGGTGACCGGGTCAGACTCTCCGGGGAACGCCTTCTTGAAGCCGGTGACGTACTTCTTCTCGGCCTTCAGCTTCTCGATCACCGCGGCCTCGCTCGGCATGCCCATCTCACCCGGATTGAGAACCGGACCCTTGGCCTGGTCTTCCAAACGCTGGGCGCGACCATCCCAGAACTGGGCGACATGGAAGCCGGCGTTGAGCACCGTCGGTGAGTTGCGCCCGCCCCGTTTTCCGAAAGCGCCCAAGGAGGTGGGCTCGTTGTCCACGCCGCCCAGATTCTTGTCCACGGCGTGGCAGGAATTGCAGGACTGGGTGTTGTTGGCCGAGAGCTTCTTCTCGAAGAACAGTTCACGGCCAAGCTTCACGCGAGCGGCCGTATCATTCTCAGATCCGGGCATTTTGTCGGGAATCGGAGCCAGCACCTTCGAGGCGCTGGAACGCAAATCTGAGGCGGTCGCCGCGTTCAATGCAGCGGGGGCCAGCAAGAACGCAGACACAGTCAAGGCATGAGCCAAAGGCAAGTTCATGGTCATAAACACTATGGTATTGAAGAAATAGGATTGTGCAACTCGAAGGGGTGATCCGCTAGATCGACCAACGATCTACGGATCGATTTTTCCCGTATTCGACTCAGCCAGAACGGCTCAGTGCATGGGTTTACCGGACACCTCGGCCGCATGCTGGCTGAAGGACTTGCCGCGGCCAGTGGGTGCGATCACCGAATCAATGACACCCCGCTCGAACTCGTCCCACATCGGAGACATGGACCGGAGCTTGGTAGCGATCTTGGCGAACGTTTCGACCACGTAGTCGACGTCGGCCTCGGTGTTGGCTTCGCCGAGGGTCATGATGATGTTTCCCTGAGCCAGCGCATGGTCCAAACCAATGGCGCCCAAGACGTGGGAGATTTTGAGACTCTTGCTGACACAACTGGACCCACTGGCCACGGCGATCCCATTCATGTCGCAGAGCAACAACTGCCCTTCGCCCTCGATGAATTCGGTCGAGAGATTGAGGTTGGTGGCAATGCGATCGGGCCCTGGTTCCGGGCCATTGAGCAAAATGTAAGGCACCATGAGCTTGAGCCCTTCCCAGAGCCGCTTCTGCAACGGAGCCACCTGAGCGATGCGCTGGGACAGACGCTCGCGAGCCACCTCTGCGGCCAGACCGCCGCCCACGATGGCCGGAATGTTCTCGGTACCCGCCCGGCGACCGCCTTCCTGAACGCCCCCGTGGATCACGCTGACGATGCGAGCCTTGCGATTGCGATACAACACACCCACCCCCTTTGGCCCATAGAACCGGTGCGGGGAAAAACTCACCATGGCAGCCCCCCACTCCTTCACATCGATGGGCAACCAACCGGCGCTGGCCTCGCAATCAACGTACAGCGGCACATTCTTGGCCGTGCAAATCCGACCCACCTCGCGCATCGGTTGGATGGAACCAATGTCGTGGTTCACATGGTGCACCGCCACGAGCACCGTCTGTGGCGTGATGGCCGCCTCAAGTTCGTCCAAACGAATCATCCCCTGCGGAGTCACGCCGACTCGGGTGCAGGTCCAACCCTGCTTTTCGAGGAACTCCACAGAGTTCATGACGCTCGGGTGCTCAGTGGCTGAAACCACCAAATGCTTGCCCTTGCGCTCGTTGGCATAGGCCGCGCCTTTGATGGCGAGGTTGGACGATTCAGTGCCGTCGGAGGTGAAGAAAATCTCCTCCTCGCTGTCGGCGCCGATCAATGCGGCCATTTGCTGGCGCGACCGCTTGAGAGCATCACGGACCCGAAGCCCGTGTTGGTGCAGCGACGAGGCATTGCCGAAGTACTCGGTGAAGTACGGCCGCATGGCATCGAAGACCTCCGGCAAAACCGGGGTGGCGGATTGATGATCGAGGAAGACCTGACGCATGGATGAAACAATCAGTGAGGAAAGGGAGAACGACAACGAACCGGAGCGAACCTTTCGCACCAACATCAAAGACCTGGGAACACTCTTTTTTCGACGAAAAGCCCGCAGTCCTCGGAAACACCCTCCGACTGCGGGCCCAAGAAAGTCGATGGACTAGGCCGAAACCGACTCGGTCGCCGGAGCCTTGGATCCAGCCGAGGGATTGCGCTTCACGTAATCTTCCAGGGCGGCCTTCAGAGCCTCCTCGGCGAGAACCGAGCAGTGGATCTTCACAGGAGGCAATCCACCCAAGGCATCCACCACCTCCTGATTGGAGAAGGACATCGCCTCATCGATGGTGCGTCCCTTGATCAGTTCGGTCGCCATGCTCGAACTGGCGATAGCTGAACCGCAGCCGAAGGTCTTGAAACGGGCGTCTTCGATACGGCCATCTTTGATCTTGAGGGAAATCTTCATGATGTCCCCGCAGGCGGCAGCTCCCACCTCACCGACACCGTCTGCATCCTTCAAATCGCCCATATTACGAGGATTCATGAAGTGCTCCATCACCGTGGAATTGTACAACGTGTAAGTTTCGCTCATAAAAAATCAGTTAATTTAAACTCTGAGAAATGGCCGAAATTGTTGCCGTGGAGCTAGCCTCGGAATCTTCGGGCTCGGATTTGTCCGTTACAAAGCCGGAAGAAGCCTCGGAAGCCGTGAGAGGAATACGCGTATTGCGACCTTGGCGAGCCTGCTGAACCAATCCGTTGGGCAAATGGCGTCCCGCGAGTGTGGCTAGGCTGGTGCCGGAAAAAACTTCCTTCATGCGTTCCTGAGCCTCGGCCAGCAATCCACACAAAGCGCAGCCTCGGCTATGCTCGCAACCCACATCAATTTCGAGGCATCTCTGGAGAGCAATGGGGCCTTCGATGGATTCCAAGATTTCCAACACCGTGATCTCGGCCGCGGGACGGGTGAGGTAAAAACCACCCCCGGAGCCTCGGGCCGAGCCGACCAAGCCAGACTTGCTCAGATTCTGAAAGATTTTCCCCAGGAAGCTTTTGGGAACGGACTCCTCCTCGCAGAGGACATCGATCATCACCACCTCACCCAAAGGCCGGCGAGATAGGGCGATCAGCCCTAAAACCCCATATTCTCCTGCCTTGGTGATTTGCATCCTGTGAACCGGACCAATTCGGTCTGGAATGGAGTCAAGCTACCCCACCTCCCTCCACTGTCAAAATCATTTCCAGACCAAAACAGTCCGATTCCCACAAGGGACAGGCTCCTTTCAAGGGACAGGCTCCTTTCAAGGGACAGGCTCCTTTCAAGGGACAGGCTCCTTTCAAGGGACAGGCTCCTTTCAAGGGACAGGCTCCTTTCAAGGGACAGGCTCCTCTCAAGGGACAGGCTATTTCAGGGATGGCAGCAATGTCCGCTTGCCGGGAGAGCGCTTCGATCGCAACATCTCTCCATTGATGGATACTCAACTGAACCAGTACCTGCCGGTGCTGATGCTGCTGTTTGTGGCTGCCAATTTCGCCGTGGGAACGCTGGCGGTGTCCGTGCTGCTCGGAAAATCGGGCCGACGGACTCAAACCAAGGATATCCCCTACGAGTGCGGCATGCTGCCTCAAGGCGAGGGCAATTCTCGTCTCAGCATCAAGTTCTACTTGGTGGCCCTGTTGTTCGTCTTGTTCGATATCGAGGTGGTTTTCATGTACCCTTGGGCGGTCACTTTCAAGGAGTTGGCACGCACCGATCTGGCTCTTGGCTTGGGCGGCATGCTTTCATTCTTGGGTATCGTCTTCGTGGGCTACCTCTACGCCGTCAAGAAACGGGCGTTTGACTGGAAAAGCTGAATTCCCCGGATTCAACCCAGAACGCCGGGGAATTCTCGACGGAATCGGCCTCCGATTCCGAGTAACGAACTTATCTCCCGTTACGTTTCAAAAAATATTTTGCCCCTCACCGCTTCGATTGGTTCACTTTCCCGACTTGGTCCCAAACAAGGTTCCATCATTTTCCGTTGAATGAACTCGTACCCGTCCGTACCGAACTCACTCTACAGGCCTGACTTCGAACACGACGCTTGCGGCGTCGGCTTTGTCGCCAACATCAAGGGAACCCAGACCCATTCGGTGGTCCAGCAAGGGCTCCAAATCCTGCGAAACCTGGATCATCGCGGTGCCTGCGGCTGCGAGACCAATACGGGTGACGGAGCCGGCATCCTCATCCAGATGCCGCACGAGTTTTTGGCCAACGAAGCCCAGCGCGTGGGTATCACCTTACCTCCGGCCGGTCAGTACGGCGTGGGCATGGTGTACCTCCCCAGAGATCCGCGGCAGCGCCGCAAGCTGGAGATGGCGTTCGAGAAGATTATCCAGTCCGAAGGCCAAGATCTATTGGGATGGCGCACGGTGCCGACCGACAACAGCTCGCTCGGCGAGACAGCCAAGTCGTCCGAACCGCATGTCCGGCAGGTTTTCATCGGCAAGAACCCAGAGCTGAAGGACGATCTGGCCTTCGAGCGAAAGCTGTACGTCATCCGCAAGCGGTCCTATTCCGAAATTCGCTGTTCGACCAAGGATGGCGCCGGCTACTGGTACATCTGCAGCCTTTCCTGCCGCACTATGGTGTACAAGGGCATGCTCTTGACCGAGCAGGTTGACAAGTACTTCCTAGACCTCAAAAACCCGGGCATGAAGTCCGGTCTGGCGCTGGTCCATTCCCGGTTCAGCACCAACACTTTCCCGAGCTGGGCACGTTCCCACCCGTACCGTTACATCGCGCACAACGGCGAGATCAACACCCTGCGGGGCAACATCAACTGGATGCGCGCCCGCGAGGCCCTGTTCCAGTCGGATGCCTTCGGCGACGACATCCACAAGATCCTGCCCATCGTCGATCCCGACGGCAGCGATTCTGCCATGTTCGACAACGTGCTGGAACTGCTGGTCTTGGCCGGCCGTTCCCTGCCGCACGCCATGATGATGATGATCCCGGAACCCTGGGCCAATCATGAGTCGATGAGCGACGAGAAGAAGGCGTTCTACGAGTACCACTCCTGCTTGATGGAACCGTGGGACGGCCCGGCTTGCGTGGCCTTCACCGACGGTGTCCGCATCGGCGCTTCGCTCGACCGAAACGGTCTGCGCCCCTCGCGCTACTACGTCACCAAAGACGACCAGGTCATCATGGCCTCCGAGGTCGGCGTGCTCGACATCGCCCCGGAGAACATCGCCCAGAAGGGACGCCTCCAACCCGGCCGCATGTTCTACATCGACACGGCCCAAGGCCGCATCGTCGATGACGCCGAGATCAAGGAGCAAATCGCCAGCGAACAACCCTACCGTCAGTGGCTCAACCAGCACCTGATCGAGTTGTCCTCACTGCCTGATCCCGAGCACTTGCCCGAGCCCGGCCACTCCACGGTTCTTCAGCGCCAACAAGCCTTCGGATACTCGTTCGAAGACCTCCGAATGCTGCTGGTTCCCATGGCCCGCGACGGCGTCGAAGCCATTGGCTCGATGGGCACCGACACGCCTCTGGCGGTGCTCTCCAACCAGTCGCAGCTACTCTACAACTACTTCCACCAGCTCTTTGCGCAGGTCACCAATCCCCCGATTGACTGTATCCGCGAAGAGATTGTCACCAGCGCGATCACCACGATCGGCTCCGAGAAGAACCTGCTCACCCCGTCCGCGGAGAGCTGCCACCTCATCGAGCTGAAGTCGCCCGTGCTGACCAATGAAGAACTGGCCAAGCTCAAGGGCATCAACCAGTCGGGCTACAAGTCGGTCACGCTGCCCATCCTGTACAAGGTGGACAAGGGCTCGAAGGGCTTGGAAAAGGCCCTGAAAGACCTGTTCAAGGCCGCTTCCAAGGCGATCAACGACGGGGTCAATATCCTGATCTTGTCCGACCGCGGACTCAGCGCCAAGAGCGCGGCCATCCCGGCCTTGCTGGCTGTCAGCGGCCTCCACCATCACTTGATCCGCGAGGGCGACCGGAACCGCGTCGGACTGGTGCTCGAGTCGGGCGAACCGCGCGAAGTTCACCACTTCTCGCTGCTCATCGGCTACGGCTGCGGGGCCATCAACCCGTATCTGGCCTTCGAGTCCATCGACGACATGATCCATCAGGGTCTGCTCACCAACGTCGACTCCAAGACCGCCTATAAGAACTTCGTCAAATCTGCGGTCAAGGGTGTCATCAAGGTGGCTTCCAAGATGGGTATTTCGACGATCCAGTCGTACCGCGGAGCTCAGATCTTCGAAGCCGTCGGCATCAACGAGGCCGTCGTCGACCGTTACTTCACCTGGACGCCGACCCGCGTCGAAGGCGTCGGCATGGAAGAAATCGCCCGCGACATCGAAACGCGGCACCGCGTGGCCTTCCCCGACCGCAAGTCTCAGAGCCCGACCCTCGATGTCGGCGGCCGCTACCAATGGCGCCGCGATGGCGAGTACCACTTGTTCAATCCCGACACGGTGCACAAGCTGCAAAAGGCCGTGCGCACGGGCGACTACAAGGCCTTCCAGGATTATTCCAAGGCGGTCAACGAACAGTTCAAGCACTGGGCCACCCTGCGCGGCCTGCTGGATTTCAAGTCGTCGAATGCGATTCCCATCGACGAAGTGGAATCCGTCGAGTCCATCGTGAAGCGGTTCAAGACCGGCGCGATGAGCTACGGTTCCATTTCCAAGGAAGCCCACGAGGCTCTGGCCATCGCCATGAACCGGTTAGGCGGCAAGTCCAACACCGGTGAAGGTGGTGAAGACCCCGAGCGCTTCACCCCCTTGCCCAATGGCGATTCCAAGAACTCCGCCATCAAACAGGTGGCGTCGGGCCGCTTTGGCGTGACCAGCCAGTACCTGGTCAACGCTCAGGAACTCCAGATCAAGATGGCCCAGGGCGCCAAGCCCGGTGAGGGCGGCCAGTTGCCCGGAACCAAGGTCTATCCATGGGTGGCCAAGACCCGTCATTCGACCCCGGGTGTCGGCCTGATTTCCCCGCCGCCGCACCACGACATCTATTCCATCGAGGATCTGGCCGAGCTGATCCACGATCTCAAGAACGCCAACATCCACGCCCGCATCAGCGTCAAGCTGGTGTCCGAGGTGGGCGTCGGCACCATCGCTGCCGGTGTGGCCAAGGCTCATGCCGATGTGGTGCTCATTTCGGGATACGACGGCGGCACGGGTGCTTCACCGCAAACGTCCATCAAGCACGCGGGTATTCCGTGGGAACTCGGTCTGGCCGAAACCCATCAGACCTTGGTGCTCAACAACCTGCGCTCGCGCATCGTGGTTGAGACCGACGGTCAATTGAAGACCGGACGCGACGTGGTCATCGCCGCGCTGCTCGGCGCCGAAGAGTTCGGCTTTGCCACCGCACCGCTGGTGTCACTGGGCTGCATCATGATGCGCGTGTGCCACCTGAACACCTGCCCTGTCGGTGTCGCCACCCAGGATCCGGAACTGCGCAAGCGCTTCACCGGCGAACCGGAGCACGCGATCAACTTCATGCGATTCATCGCCCAAGAAGTCCGCGAGATCATGGCCCAATTGGGCTTCCGCTCCATCACCGAGATGGTGGGTCGCACCGACCGGCTCGAGCCCCGCAAGGCCATCGAACACTGGAAGGCCAAGGGCGTTGACTTCAGCAAGATCCTCTATCAGCCGGAAGCCGGCCCTGAGGTCGGTCGCTATTGCCAGATGGTCCAAGATCACGGCATCGACAAGTCGCTGGACATCACCCAGTTGCTGCCGCTGTGCCGACCGGCCATTGAGCGGGGCGAAAAGGTCAAGGCGACCCTCCCGATCCGAAACGTCAACCGCGTCGCCGGAACCATCACCGGCAGCGAACTGACCCGCCAACGCGGTGCCGCCGGCCTGCCGGAAGACACCATCCAAATCACCTTCCAAGGCAGCGCGGGCCAAAGCTTCGGTGCGTTCATGCCCAAGGGCATGTCGTTCACGCTCGAAGGCGACGCCAACGACTACTTCGGCAAAGGCCTGAGCGGCGGCAAGCTCATCCTCTATCCCCCGGCGGCGAGCACGTTCGCCCCGGAGAAGAACATGATCGTCGGCAACGTGGCGCTGTACGGTGCGACCCAAGGCGAGGTCTTCATCCGCGGCATGGCGGGTGAGCGCTTCGGCGTCCGCAATTCCGGCGTCAAGGCCGTCGTCGAAGCCGTGGGTGACCATGGCTGCGAATACATGACCGGCGGAACGGTGGTCATCCTCGGCCCTACCGGCCGCAATTTCGCCGCGGGCATGTCCGGCGGTGTCGCGTATATCTACGACGAGGCAGGAGACTTCGCCTCCAAGTGCAACCTGCAAATGGTTGCCTTGGAGAAGCTGGAAGAATCCGACAACGCCGTGCTCCAAGAGATGATCCAAAACCACGCGATCAACACCAAGAGCACCCGGGCCGCTTCCATCCTCAAGGACTGGAGCACCACTCAGGCGAAGTTCATCAAGGTGATGCCCCGCGACTACAAGCGTGTCCTCACAGCGCTGCTCAAAGCCCAGGCCGATGGCCTCACGGGCGATGACGCGCTGAACGCCGCCTTCGAAGCCAACTCCAAAGACGTCTCCCGGACCGGTGGGGGCTAATATTCAAGCGCGACACAGAACCCCGCAAATCGTCACGAGACCTAGGCCTTCAAACGACATAGAGACATGGGAAAACCCACAGGATTCCTCGAATACGCTCGCGAACTTCCTCTCGACCGTAGCGCCCTGAAACGCATCAAGGACTGGAACGAGTTCCATGAGCACATGGACGACCAGCACCTGCGTCAGCAAGGCGCCCGGTGCATGGATTGCGGCGTGCCCTTCTGCCACAATGGCACCCTGGTCAGCGGCATGGCCAGCGGTTGCCCCATCAACAACCTGATCCCCGAGTGGAACGATCTCGTGTATCGAGGGCTGTGGAAGGAAGCACTGGACCGTCTGCACAAGACCAACAACTTCCCTGAATTCACCGGTCGGGTCTGCCCCGCTCCGTGCGAAGGCTCCTGCGTGCTGGGCATCAATGCGCCGCCGGTGACCATCAAGAACATCGAGTGCACCATCATCGACCACGCCTGGGAAAAAGGCTGGGTCAAGCCGCAGCCGCCCAAGAAGCGCACCGGCAAGAAGGTGGCCGTCATCGGTTCCGGTCCCGCCGGCCTTTCAGCGGCGGCCCAGCTCAACCGCGCTGGCCATTATGTCACCGTGTTTGAGCGCGCCGACCGTCCGGGCGGTTTGCTCATGTACGGCATCCCGAACATGAAGCTCGACAAGCAGAAGGTCGTGCTGCGCCGCATCAAGCAAATGGAGCGTGAAGGCATCGCCTTCCGCTGCAACACCGAGGTCGGTCGCGACATCACCTCCGCCCAGCTCATCGAAGACTTCGACGCCGTGGTGTTGTGCACCGGTGCCACGAAGCCGCGCGACTTGCCCATCGAAGGCCGTCAGTCCAAGGGCATCCACTTCGCCATGGAGTTCCTCCACGGCAACACCAAGGCCTTGCTCGACAAGGCGCAGCCGCCGATCTCCGCGGCGGGCAAGGATGTCATCATCATCGGCGGCGGCGACACCGGCACCGACTGCGTGGGTACGTCCATGCGTCATGGCTGCAAGAGCCTGATCCAGGTGGAGATCCTGCCCAAGCCGCCCACCGAGCGCGCCAAGGACAATCCCTGGCCGGAGTGGCCCAAGACCTACAAGATGGACTACGGTCAGGAAGAGGCCGCAGCCGTGTACGGGGCCGATCCGCGCGTCTACCTGACGACCGCCAAGAAGTTCCTCACCGACGATCAGGGCAACGTGTCCGGAGTGCATCTGGTGGAAATTCGCTGGGAGCGCAACGACAAGGGGCAATTCACCCCGGTCGATGTTCCGGGAACCGATCGCGTGGTTCCGGCACAACTGGTCCTCCTGGCCATGGGCTTCCTCGGACCCGAGCAGCCGTTGCTCGAGTCGCTCGGGCTGGAGCGCGATCCGCGTTCCAACATCAAGGCCGAGCATGGCCGCTTCAACACCAGCATCCCCAAAGTGTTCGCGGCCGGTGACTGCCGCCGCGGTCAAAGCCTCGTGGTGTGGGCCTTCAATGAAGGCCGCGGTGCCGCCCGTGAGTGCGATCGCTACCTCATGGGTTCCAGCTCACTGCCCTGATCCACGGATCTCCGAAAGATCTTCGGCAACGCATTGCTCTCGGAAGGCGAAGAGAAACCTCTCTTCGCCTTCTTGCTTTCTCCCCGGCCCCGCTTCAGCCCAGACTGTCCCCACTCGACCGCCATGCCCAAGGAAGATGCCATCCATGTCCCCGCCCAGGTTCTGGGCCCACTCGGAGTCGCCGCCTACCGCATGCGCCTTCCCAACGGATATGAGCTGGTGGCGCATGTCACCCGCAAGCTCCAACCGGTGATCGGCCCGATCCAACCGGGCGATCAGGTGGATCTCGAACTGTCCCCGTTCGATTTGTCCCGCGGACGCATCATTGGCCGCATCGGTCCTTCCGGAAGTATTGCCAACGCCGCCGTCTAAACGACGCAGCCTGAACAACGCTGTCTCATTGCCCGAAGTGGCTGATCGCGCCAGCCTCGGTGCATGTTCCCGCCGGTCCAAATCACCCCGCTCCTGTTGCTGCTGTCGGTACTCCTGCAGCTGACTCCCAGAATTCTAGGAGCCACGCCCCTCGACCCAAGCGCCGCTTCGGGAGCCGCTCGATTGAAAGTGGATCTCTTGGGTGTCTTCGCTCATCCGGACGATGAAACCGGCGTCGCAGCTGCCATTGCCTCATGGACGCACGGTTCGGGGCGCACCGTCGCCCACGTTTACTGCACTCGTGGCGAAGGTGGGGGCAACATGGTGGGAACCCAGTCCGGCCCGGCATTGGGCATCCTGCGTGAAATCGAGCTGCGCGAAGCCCTTCGGGGCCTGGGCGTGAATCAAGTGCATTTCCTCGACAAGGCCGACTTCGCCTACACCGAGAGCTTGTCCATCACCCTGGAACGCTGGAATCACGACGACACGCTGGGGCGGTTGGTACGCGTCATCCGCTCCCTGCGACCCGACGTGGTGATCACCATGAACCCCGCCCCCTCGCCTGGACAACACGGTAACCATCAGGCGGCCGGTTGGCTGGCCACCGAGGCCTTCGACGCGGCGGCCGACCCGTCCCGATTTCCCGACCAACTGCGTCTCGAGGGTCTTTCCCCATGGCGTCCTCGGAAACTCTTCTTCTCGGGTTCCGCCGGGAATCCGGGACAGGCCCTCTCGATCCCGCTCACCCGCCCCCTGCCCGACGGACGCCTGCCCGTGGCCGTGGCCGCCGAGGCCTTGTCGAACCACCGGTCCCAGGCGTTCGGAGCCATCGCGCAGTCGCCGTGGTTTCGTCGCACCACCAATCAGTGGTTCACCCCGGTCGCCAGCGTGCTGCCCATCCGATCGACCGAAACCGACCTGTTCCAAGGCCTGCCCGTCGAAGGAGCCTGTCCCCAACGCTGGGATGGATTCGCGGTCCCGGAAACCACCGACGACCCCGCTCTGTTTTTCGTCCCCCGCCCTGCCGTAGCCCGATACCGGGAGTTTGTCCGTATCCAACGCATCGCCCAGGCTGCCCAGTCCTTCTCGGCCGATCTCCCGGTGGTGGCCGGACACGAAACAAGCCTGTCCCTCACCCGGGCCCCTTCGTTGGTCCATGATAAGGTCCAGTTGGAGATTCCGAATGGCTGGTCAGCACGGCGGATGTCGAACGACCGGGTCGCCGTCACCGCCCCGACCGACGCCCGTGAAGACGTCACATTGGTGGCCAGCGTCGCCAACCACCGAACCTCGGTGCGCCTGCATCCGGTGCCGTCACTGAAGGTCCCCAGAGTCTCTCGTCTGCCTTGGAACAGCCTTGCCGAAGACCCCGCTTGGAAGGCCCTGCCCGCCACACCCATTGGTCCCGAACTATCCTGGCAGGGCCGCTCCGACGGAGCCTCGGATTGCAGCGGCCAATTCCGGTTGGCCCATGATGGAAAAACCCTCTGGGTGGAAATCCAGGTCCAGGACGACCGGGTGGTTTCCAACATCGAACCCAACGACATCAAAGGCCATTGGCGCAGCGATTCGGTGGAAGTGTGCGTGGACCCGAGCGCCGGTGCCGAACACACGCTGGGCTGTTGGAAGGCGGGCCTCTTCCCGTTTGACCACACCGGTCAAGTCCGGGGCGCCCGCGATGCCGACGCCGATCCAGGCCCTCTGGAACGGCATTCCCCGGGCACGCGCCTGCTCTCCTGGCGAACGGTGGGTGGCTACACCATCCGGGCGGCCATTCCCCTGAAGGAAGCCGGGCTCAGCGGGAAACGCGGATCCCGGGCGAGTTTCAATGTCCTCATCTACGACGGTGACAAGGCCGATGCTCAACCCGGCGAGAACATTAACCGCACCCGGTTGGCCTGGTCGCCCCGCCCTGGTGTCCAGGGACGGCCGGAGGATTGGGGGCGCATCGTTTTGGAATGACCGCCAGAAATCGTCCCTCTCAGGCCACAACGGGCCGGTTGATCATCGCCCCCACTTGACCCAAAGTATCCCCCATGCACCCCGAGTACGTTGAACGCGTCGTCAACCTCCTGGACCCAGCGCAGAATCGCTTGCGGAACACCTCCTACGAAGAGGCCGTCCAACGCGTGCTCAGTGGTGACGCAGCCCGTGTCGCCGAGATCGACGGTTCCTTCGCGCTGCTGGCCCGCAACGGCAAGACCGTGCGCATGGCCCGGTCCCTCGATCGCCCCATGCGCTACTTCCTGGCAAAACGCGCCGAGGGGCCTGCCCTCATCGTGGCCGACCGCATGGACGCCATCCACGCACAACTCGAACGCGAAGGGTTGGCCGACCAATTCCATCCGAGCTACACCCGTATGGTTCCGGCGCATTATGTCGTCGAAATCCAACTCATCGGATGCCCCGACCCCGACCCGGTCTACACCCGCTACTTCAATCCGCTGCCCAACTCGCTGCCGGCCGACCTCGACACTATCGGTCGCCAATACATCGGCGCGTTGGCGGACGAAATTGGCA